>FLSC01016524.1_pt1 | contig 27525 bp, 25 predicted proteins | sample 1550561 | NCBI WGS metagenome assembly FLSC01 (sample SAMEA4031775, study PRJEB14383) | metagenome | biome: human; feature: oral; material: saliva | place: Philippines | collected 2014 | reverse complement strand
ACCTGCTTCTTGATAGCCTCTTGGTTATGGTAAAGTGTTTCTGTATCAAGGAGGTTGCGCTCCTGACTCTTACCAGAAGGGTCGCCAATCATACCTGTAGCACCACCAACGAGGAGGTAAGGCTTGTGTCCACAACGCTGCAAATGACGCAACATCATGATACCACAAAGGTGACCGATGTGCAATGAGTCAGCTGTTGGGTCAGTACCCAAGTAAGCTGAAACCATCTCTTTCTGAAGCATTTCCTCAGTACCTGGCATCATTTGAGCCAGCATACCACGCCAACGGAGTTCTTCTACAAAGTTCTTCATCTATATCTTTATACTTTAAGGAGTCAAGGGATAGAAGACTTTAAAAGCGTTCTGCCCTATCTTCATAAGCCTCAACTCTGTATTAATATTCTATTGTGAGCATCGTTAGGGCACTGGGTCATAACCACTACCGCCCCACGGATTGCATCTTAATATACGCCAAATTGTAAGTGCCAAACCCTTAAAAGGTCCATGCTTTAGGATAGCTTGTCTACCATACTCCGAACAAGTAGGAGTGAAGCGACAAGAAGGTGGCGTAAAAGGAGATATGAACTGGCGATAAAAGAGTATCGGAAGTAGCAACAGCCATGATAAAACACGTGTGAAAAGACGCCATAGCTTAGCAAAAACATTATGAGACTGCTGCTCACGTAGCATACTCTCGTTTCTCTCCTTCTCATCCATCATATCCGTTCTCCTATTCTTTGAAGCAGGTTACAGACCCGCTGTTCAATTGTAACAGAATCTATCAATTCGTTTGAAAGCCATATAAAAGCTATCAACAACTGCTTATCTGTTTGTTCGTTCACACGGAGCGTGACAAAACTCTTGTGCTTACGATAAGCCTCACGCACCTGCCGTTTAACTCTATTGCGCTTTACGGCACGTTTGAAATGCTTCTTCGGAACACTGACTAACACCTGTACATTCGACTCCATGACCGTTTCTTCTGGTGCTGAAGTCTCCGACTTACAGTCAATTAGTCTGTAAACAGCCTTCAAAGGGAATGCTGTCATCGCATGACTTCCACCAGTTCCAAAGAGCGTATCTATGAGCTTCTTGCTACATAGACGTTCTCCTTTTCTTAGTCTTTCTTCATGCTTTTCCATTCCTTATCAGCCTTTATTTACCGTATGTCCGGTACTGATGTCGGCTCCTTCCCCATCCTTTCAGATGAGGCAGAAGCCGTTATATTATTTATTATTCTTCTCTTTTTCCAAGAAAGCACGCAACGCACCAGTCATAGAAGGATACTCCTTAGAAGGTGCTTGAAGGTCAAGTCTCAGACCCTGTGCCTCTACTTCCTTCGCTGTAGCGGGACCAAAGGCAGCTATCTTGATGTCTCCCTGCTCAAAGTTAGGGATATTCTCTTTCAGAGCCTTTACTCCTGTTGGGCTAAAGAAGACAAGCATATCATAATCAAAGTTCTTAACTTCTTCCTCTGTTAAGCCATTGCTCACCGTACGATACATCACACATTCCTTGTGCTTGAGCTTATTTGAATCCAACAACTCGCTCAGAGCCTCCGTATGTACAGAACTCTGCGGAACAAGGTACTTCTCAGTCTTATGCTTAGTCATTGTAGGGATAAGACTATCTATCTTTCCAGTATTACCAAAGAACACCTTACGTTTGCGGTACTGAACATACTTCTGGATATAAAGAGCAATCGTTTCAATCACACAGAAATACTTCATATCCTCTGGGATAGTGACACGCATTTCCTTAGCGAGCTTAAAATAATTGTCTACAGCATGACGAGAAGTAAATACCACAGCGGTATAATCCAACAGGTTTATCTTCTGCTGACGGAACTCTTTCGCTGAGAGTCCTTCCACTTTAAAAAATGGTCTGAAAACCAGTTCCACTCCCAAGTCTTCCGCTATGTCGTAATATGGCGACTTTTCGCTTGACGGCTTTGGCTGTGAAACCAAGATCTTTTTTATCATCGTGTCCTAAAAGTTTATTATCAAATAGTTATCTGTAATGAACAAAACGCCCCACAATACCATCAACGGCATCAATTCGAGCGCACAAAAGTACAAAATTATTTGCAGACTGGCACCCATTCTCTTAAAAAAGATACTATAACTCTTATAAAAAGCAAGCATTTTGATGCATAACATAACAATTAGTGTATAAATCAATGCTGCATGGAGTGACAAAGAGAAGTAAACCAGCAAGAGTACTATCGGGAATAATAAGACTCCTTCCAAAGAGGAAAGAAACACCTGTGTTCGCCTCCATTGTCCATTATTTTTCCTATCAAAGAACACCCAGTTTACGAATCCATAGACCAGATACTTGAATAGGAAATAAGCGACAAACACACCAAAAAAGCATCCTATCGCTCCAAGTTGTGTATCATTCGAAAGCCTACCGCCCCCTAAATCTCGCGCAAATAAATAATAGAGAATACTTCCTAACAAAGAGGTTTGTGCTATCAAGATAGTCTGAAAGCGCATCTCTTCATTCGTTTCAATAGCCAACTCCTTACTACGACTTACACGAAAGAAACTCTTTATCTGTCGTTCTATGAAATTTCTCGATAGAGAAAACGCCACCATCGCCATCACAAAACAACCTAAGAGCATTGCTGCAATAACATTATCATTGCTTACAGCATAAGGAGCAAGAACGCCCGAAACTCCATCAGCATGATTGTTTCCTCGTTCTAACTTGAAAAACTTATTCCCTTTAAAGTAGCCTTCTTCTGCAAATTTGAAGTCCGTCAGCTGAAACTTCTTCTGTTTTTTAGGGCGTAACAAGATAGACGAGTCAGTTTTCTGACCCGCCTTACCCTCAGAATCGACATTCGCCTTCTTCCCTGCTGCCAATGTTGACTTTAGCAATAGAGAAGGGCGAACAATGGAATCAGTTGTCGGCATTATCTATTAGAGTCCGAATGTCTTTTTAATATCCTCTACTCGATCGAGCTTTTCCCAAGTGAAGAGTTCAACATCAACTGTCTTTTTCTCATGATAACGGCTTTCAAAGGTCTTCTTAACAACCTCATTCTGGCGTCCCATATGACCATAAGCAGCAGTCTCCAGATACATTGGCTGACGAAGCTTCAGTGTCTTCTCAATAGCCTTTGGACGAAGATCAAACAGTTTCTTCACCATCTCTGCAATCTCGCCATCAGTAGCCTTCACATGTGAACGACCATAGGTATTCACATAAACACTAACAGGCTCAGCAACACCAATAGCATAAGCCAACTGTACGAGAATCTCATCACTCACACCAGCTGCCACCATATTCTTTGCGATATAGCGTGTAGCATAGGCTGCAGAACGATCTACCTTACTTGAGTCCTTACCAGAGAAGGCACCACCACCATGACCGCCTTTACCACCGTAAGTATCAACGATAATCTTACGACCAGTCAGACCGGTATCACCATGAGGACCACCAATCACAAACTTACCCGTTGGATTGACAAGATACTTGATATTGTCATTGAACAAGGCAAGTACTTTCTCCGATGTTATCTGTGCCTTTACACGTGGCATAAGGATTTCAAGTACATCCTTATGAATCTGCTCTACCATCTCTTTATCAGCCTTCAACTGTGCCTCACGTGAGTCGTCAGCAGGCTTGATAAAGTCATCGTGCTGTGTTGAAACAACGATAGTGTCAATTCGCTGTGGGATATTATCATCGCTATACTCCACTGTCACCTGACTCTTTGAGTCTGGACGGAGATAAGTCATCTGCTTACCTTCCTTGCGGATGTCAGCCAACGTGGTCATAAGGAGGTGTGCCAAGTCGAGTGTCACAGGCATATAATTGTCTGTCTCGTTACATGCATAACCAAACATCATACCCTGATCACCAGCTCCCTGATTCTCGGCATCACCATTGTCAACACCACGGTTGATATCATCACTCTGCTCATGAATAGCAGAAAGAACACCGCAGCTATTGCCATCAAACTGATACTCAGCCTTTGTATAACCGATTTTGTTAATTGTCCTACGAGCAATTGTCTGAAGGTCAACATATTCCTTAGACCTTACCTCACCCATAATCACTACCTGACCTGTAGTATTAAAGGTTTCTATAGCGCAACGTGCATCCTCATCATATGCCAAGAACTGGTCGAGTAATGCGTCGCTTATCTGATCGGCAACCTTATCTGGGTGTCCCTCAGATACTGATTCCGATGAAAACAAATATGCCATATATTTATCTACTTTTTATGTTTGTATTTATTACTAACTCTCTGTTTAAGAATGCAAAGTTACTGCAACTTAGCGGGATAACAAAATAAATAAGTAAGATTTATACATTATTGGGTGATAGATGATGGGTGATGGGTGGTGAATATTGGGTGGTGGGTGGTGAATGTTGGGTGGTGATGATTAGTAAATATTGGGTGGTGAGTGGTGAATGTTGGGTGGTGATGATTAGTAGTATTCGGTGTTAAAAGATGAATGATGAAGAAAATACAATCAAAGATTACCCTTTCAAAATCTACTTTATCTGAGAAGTTAATAATTACATCGGAACTATTTTAGTGTTATTGTCGCATAATTTGCGACGATATAAACCTTAAATCGTCGCATAAAATGGTTCTTCTGTTAAATGTGTGGACGCTTTTCGTATTGCTTTAACAGAAGAACCATAGCTACTCATTAAACAAAAACATGGCTACGATAGTCAACTATCTATCCTATTATTATCCTCTGTCATTGAAATCTTTTCGTTTTAAGACTTCGAAAATCTGCAGACAAGAGGTTTGAAAAATCATTACATAATTTCAAAGAAAACATCTATAACTAACGGCAAAAAAACACATAAGAAGCAGGTTTGCAATCAACAGAGTATCAATTAGTTACCAAATAACAAAATAAAAGGTGTTTAATTGGACTTCAAAAGGGCGTTAGTAAGAGCCTTAAAGGGCATCTTTTGCAACCCAAAAGGGCGTCTTTTAGAAGCAAAAAGAGCATGTATTGGTTTTGAAGTGCTTGAAAATAGTTTACACACATATCAAATAATAAGGAAATAAGCAGGTTGTAGATGACAAATAGACATCGCATCTAATTACATTTATCATGTAGTTTATCCCCCTTTATAAAACCATCTAATTGGAGGTAAGCTTACCATGTATGTGGATTAATCTCATTCTATTAACAATCTACATATTTAACGGAAGAGCCAAATATTGGGTGGTAATGAACAGTAGATATTAGGTGTTAAATGATGGAGGATGACGAATATAGCTATCCTACCTTCTTCTCCAAGAACGTCGCAAAATATGCGTTATTTGAGAAATTATTTGGAGTTTCGGCATTATTTAAGTATTTTTGTCGCATAATTTGCGACGATATAAGACAAAAATTGCCGCATAAATGATATAAAAGGATGATGTATATACACGAAAGAGACAATTGGACTGACTTCCGTTGGGACACTTCAAAGGTGGAACTACTCCAAGAAGAGGTATTCCGTAAACAGGGTTTGCTTTACGGGAGATTGGCTTCACTGGGCTTTGACAGCAAAATACATGCTATGGCAGAGAACCTTACTTATGATATAGTGTATTCTTCAGAAGTTGAAGGCATCCGCCTCAACGTGGATCAGGTCCGTTCTTCCATAGCAAGAAAACTTGGGATTGAGAACGTAAAACAGACTGCACCATCTCACTATGTTGACTCTGTTGTCAACGTAATGCTCGAAGCTGTACAGCATTATGATATGATTCTCACAAAAGAAAGATTATATGCTTGGCAAGCTGCATTCTTCCCTTCTGGCTACAGTGAAGGTAGTCAGATAGAAATTGGACAGTATCGAACGAACGAGGAGCATATAGTCAGTGGAATATTTGGACGCGAGAAAATTCACTATATTGCTCCTTCTCCAGACCGTATTGAAGAAGAAATGCAAAAGTTCCTCAGATGGTTTAATAAAGAAGAACCAGTAAGTAGTGTCATACGTTCCGCCATTGCTCATTTCTGGTTTGTAAGCATTCATCCATTTGAGGATGGAAACGGACGATTAGCACGTATTCTTTCAGATATGCTCTTGGCACGTGGCGAGAAAAGTAGGTTCCGTTTCTATAATATTTCATCACAGATAAACAAGGATAAGAAGCACTACTATGACATTCTCGAACGTATGCAGCGTGGAGATGGCGACGTTACGGAGTGGTTAGTGTGGTATATGCAGAAATTGGTGGATGCACTTGACGAAGCTGGTGCCACCGTCACAACAATCTTAAACAAGAGTTTCTTCTGGCAGAAGGCTGCAGCTGTACCTATGACAGAACGACAGACACAAATGCTCAATCTATTTCTTGACGGCTATGAGGCAAAGATAACATCAAAGACATGGGCAACGTTAGCAAAATGTTCGAAGGACACTGCCATTCGTGACATCCAAGATCTGGTTAACAAGAATATCCTTGTAGAAAGTATACCTGGCGCAAAACGACCAAGCTATTCCATCGTTTATGACAAAGAAGATTTAACTCAATTCTTCACGGACGTGAACATAACAGAGGAAAATGGCGTACCATATCTTCATGCTTTATTTAAGACTAAGAAGCCTATATGCGAAAGAGTTACAAAGATTGACGCTGACCGTTACCTGAAAGGTAATTTGTTATTGAATGATTTACTCAATAAATACTGTTCGTATATGGTTGCCGACAATAAAGACTGATGACTCTCTATCTATGCAAATGAAGTATATAAATACAAAGGAATATGATAGTTCCGTGTGCATAAAAAGTAGACATCGTAAAATCGACAGGTTCTACAAGCATTTTATAGACCAAAGAAAGAGAGTCCATTTGCCAGAAATGACAAATGGACTCTCTTTCTTTTAAATGATAAAAAGCTATCTCCTACAAATTCTTTTCATGAAGAAAAAGATTTATTTACATGAAGAGAAATATTTATTTTCACGACAAAAAATATTTATTTTCATGAAAATAATTCGCAGTTGGTAGTTTGTTGAAAGAAAAAGGACCCATGAGAGTCCTTTTTCATACACAGAATACGAATTATTTTGCTGGTGTCATTACCACCTCGGCATGGTTACCTGCTGCCAAGATTTGCTTCAAATGAGCTGCAAGCTTAGCTGGGGTAATAGCCTCAACAGTCTTCTTATAGTTAGTATGGAAGTCTACGCCTGACCAGATATAATCATCGAGAATACCCATCCAATAGCCGTTGTTCTTAGCTGCAAGGTCTGCATTCTTCAGCATCAAGTCCTTAACTTTCTGAACCTTGTCGGCATCCATCTTGACAGTGTTGTCCTTCATGCCCTCAGCAAGGAGTTTAACAGCAAGGTCAGCTTTCTCTGGATCCATTGGACAGTAGCTCTGAACGATAGCCACAGCCTTATTACCAAGACGACGTAACTTACCACCTGCGCCTACAGAATAAGCTGCACCGGCGTCTTCACGAATACTCTTCAGGTAAACCATAGAGAGAACCTGAGCTGCAGCATCAGTAAGAACATCGCCCTCAAGGGTATAAGCCATTGGCGCATGCCAGAACTCAAAAGCAATCGCCTTAGGTGTTTCCGACTTACGAGTGAACTTATTTTCTACCTTACCATTCACATAGCTTGGAACGTCCTTCCAGTTCTCAGCCTTGCCCTTTGGTAGACATGCAATGTACTTCTCAATCAATGGACGAAGTGTAGCCTCATCAAAGTTACCTACAAAATAATAAACAAACTGACCAGGATTAGCAAAACGCTCCTTCCAAATCTGTAAGATACGGTCGTAATTAACGTTCTTCAAGGTGTTCAACGTCGTTGGGGCAAAGCGCGCTTCATGACCATAGATAGTGTTGCTGATCGAATCACCGAACACGCTCTCAGGTGAGAGGTCTTTGTTTTTCAGTGCCAACTCCAGCTGTGCCATCATCGCTTTGTAAGAAGCCTCATCCTTTGCAATATTGGTAAAGTTGAGGTAAAGCAACTGCATCATAGTCTCGATGTCCTTTGGAACACATGAACCAGCTAATGACTGATAGTAGCTTGACATGCTACAGCCCATAGAAGCCTGCTTACCAGAGAGTGCCTTCTGCAATTCCTGACGTGAGAAATTACCCAAACCACTGTAACCGAGGACAGCATCAAAGAGTTGTAAGTTGCTAAAGTCAGCCTTACCATAGAGCCCCTTACCGCCCTTCGCAGAAGCTTGGAACTGAATTTCATTGTCCTTGAAGTCGGTCTTCTTCAGGATAACACGTGCACCATTGCTCAGTGTCAATTCCTTATAACCAAGCACCTTATTCTCCTTCTCGCTGACAATCTTACCAGCCTTAGGGAGTTTCTTCTCATCGAGTAGAGGCTCCTGCTTTACGTTGTCAACGTATGGTTCAATCTTTTCAGCACGTACAGCATTGATTGTCTGTGCCATCTGAGCCTCTGTTGGGTAAGTAGCACCAGCCTTCTCCTGTGCAAAGATATAAGCTACGAAGTTACTATCCTTATCCGTGATGAGTTCTTGTGCATACTTATTGATAACGTCAACGTTCAGTGCAGGCATCTCAATCAGCTGCTTCATAATCTGATAATCATCCTCCTTGCTTGGGATTGGCTCGTTAGCAAGATAGTGATCACGAAGTTCATCGCCATATTGTGCGTTCTTCACCTTGTTACGATTAACGTAAGCTGACTCCAACTGAGAGAGGTATTCAGCCTTCATACGGTCGTATTCGCCTGCTGTAAAACCATAAAGACGAACGCGCTGTGCCTCACGATAGATAGCAGCAAGTGCTTGAAGGTCCTTACCTTCCTTAGCATCTGCAGCCATACTGAAGGCAGCCTTTGGTTTTGAAAGCATGTAATCGCCATCCTCTGAATAAGCACCAGTGAAAGGACAGTCGGCTTTCTGTGCTAATTCAGCGAGTCGCTGATTGAGCATCATAGTGATGATATTCTTTGCGTAAGAGTCTACATAGTAGTACATATCGCCCTTCTGTGCGTCAGGGAAGGCGTCATGCTTCATACTGAAACCAACCTGACTGTAAGGCATCTCCTTATCCTTACCAAACACGTAGATAGCGTCCTTGGTGTCTGGCACAGCCTCTTCTACAACCTGTGCAGCATTGGCAGGAACAGTAGCGTTAGCCCAAAGCTTCTTAATCTCATTCTCAGTGTGATCCACATCGATATCACCAACAACGATGATACACTGATTATCTGGACGATACCACTTCTTATAATAATCGCGGAGGTCCTGATAAGGGAACTTGTCAACAATGCTCATCAAACCGATTGGCATACGATGACCATACTTTGAGTTAGGATAGAACTTTGGCAACACGTCATCATAGATTCGCATCACCGGTGTACGGCGCAACTGCCACTCCTGATGAATAACGCCACGTTCCTTATCAATCTCCTTGTCAGCAAGTGTCAAGCCGTTTGACCAGTCTTTAAGAATCAACAGACAAGAGTCGAGTGCTGTCTGACGAGTTGTTGGCACGTCGCAGATACGATAGACAGTCTGGTCGATACTGGTGTAAGCATTCAAGTTACTACCGAACTCAACACCAAGTGAACGGGTGAATTCGAGGAGCGTAGAGTCAGGGAAATGCTCTGAACCATTGAATGCCATGTGCTCAAGGAAGTGAGCCAAACCACGCTGGTTGTCGTTCTCTTGAATAGAACCAACACGCTGTGCAATGTAAAAATTGGCTACATGCTCTGGCCATTCATTGTGAAGGATGTAGTAAGTTAAGCCATTGCTGAGCTTACCTTGTCTTACATTCTTATTCACAGGGATAGGTCCCATCTGCTGTGCAGAGACCATTCCAGTGACAAAGAGTAAGACGATTAAGAATAAATGTTTGATTTTCATCTTAAACGTTGTTTGTTATTGTAATATTAGTTTTATGGCGCAAAGATACATAAAAATCTGTTACGTAATCCGATTTTTTTATTTTTTATATCTTAACAAAGTATCAATAAAGATTATTCTGTCAATAAGTCCATCTGTTGACGTTCATTATACTGGATATTACGTGGGTGATGTTCGAGAATTTCCTGCCGTAGTGTAGAGGTGTCGATATGGGTATAAATCTCTGTTGTTCCGATACTTTCGTGTCCTAACATTGCCTGAATAGCACGCAAGTCGGCACCACCTTCGAGCAAGGAGGTAGCAAAGGAGTGGCGAAGGGTGTGTGGAGAAATTGTTTTCTTAATACCAGCTTCAACCGCATATCGCTTAATCATGATAAGAATCATCGTACGCGTCAGGTGCTGTCCACGACGATTTAGAAAGACATAATCCTCCTCTCCGGGTTTGATTTTCATCACATTACGATCGACAAACCAATAGTTTAGCTCATCTAAGGCACGTGGTGAGATTGGAACCAAGCGTTCCTTCGAACCTTTACCCATCACTCGGATATACTGTTCTTCGATGTATAGGTTGGAAAGTTTTAGGTTGGTGAGCTCTGACACACGCAGTCCACAAGAGAACAAGACTTCGATAATGGCACGATTGCGGTGTCCTTCCCACTTTGACAGGTCTATTGCCTGCTCTAAGAGGTCTACTTCTGCCGTGGAAAGAACCTCTGGTAAGTGGTCAGGTTGCTTTGGCGACTCTAACAACTCAGTCGGGTCTACTTCCAAATAACCATCAACAACAAGGAAACGATAGAACTGGCGCACCCCACTGAGAATGCGTGCCAAAGAGCGAGGACCAATGCCAAGGTCGGAGATAAAGGCTGCAAAGTGTTCTAAATCTTCTAACTTCACATCCAACACATCGACCTGTTCCACAGCAAGATAGCGAAAGAGCTTATCCACATCACGCATATAAGCATCCAACGTATTCGCCGAGTAGCCTTTCTCTAACTTCAGATAACGGCGGTAACGGCTGACAATATCCTTTGAATTCTTGTCTGTTTCCATTTAATTTCTTATTTTTGCATACTGCAATTTCTATGCAAAGATACATCAAAAAACGATATTTGAGAAGAAAGAGATATGAAAGTAATCATTATTAATGGTCCCAACTTGAACCTCTTAGGGGTGCGTGAACCTGAAATATACGGTAGTATGTCTATGGATACCTTCCTTTCACAACTGCGTGAAAGCTATCCTAACTGTACCATCGACTATTACCAAAGTAATGTTGAGGGCGAACTCATCAACAAACTACAGGAGACTGGCTGCTCATATGATGGCATTATCCTCAATGCTGGGGCTTATACGCATACAAGTATTGCGCTTTTGGATTGCATCCGCTCTCTACAAACGCCAGTGATTGAGGTACATATCAGCAATGTTAACGACCGTGAGGACTTCCGTCGACACTCAATGATTGCCCCTGCCTGCAAGGGTACGATTCAAGGCTTTGGTCTTAACAGCTACAGATTGGCTATAGAAGCATTGTCACTCCTATAACCTTTCAATACTCATCATCACTATCATCACCCATGCCAACAACCAACACCTATACTTCCCTCACCGATGAGGCGGGCTGTGACGCCTATCTTGCCTCGCATATCGACCCAGAAGGCGATTATCTTTACCGTCTTTATCGTGCCACAAACATCCATACAATTCACGGACGTATGGCAAGCGGGCATCTGCAAGGGCGTCTACTAAAGATGCTTGTACAGATGATACGTCCTAAAAACATCCTCGAAGTGGGTACTTTCAGTGGATATTCGGCTATCTGTATGGCTGAAGGATTAGAGGAAGGGGGCAAACTCTATACCTTTGAAATCAATGACGAGATGGAGGATTTCACCCGTCCTTGGATTGAAGGATCGCCTGTTGCCGACAAGATTGACTTCCGTATCGGTGACGCTTCAGAAGAGGCTCCGAAGTTAGGGATTCTATTTGATATGGCTTTCGTTGATGGTGACAAGCGCAATTATACGGAGGTATATGAGAAACTACTGCCTATCATCCGTCCCGGTGGTTATATCCTCGCAGACAACACACTGTGGGATTGGCACGTCATTGACCCTGCCTACGACCACGACCAACAAACAATTGGCATCCGCCGTTTCAATGACTTTATTGCTAAAGACGACCGAATTGAGAAGGTTATTCTCCCATTACGCGATGGGTTAACGCTGATTAGGAAGAAATAAAAGCACACATAGCTGGCCCCTCCCCCCTGCCCCTCCCCCATAGGGAGGGGAGTAATTACCGCAAAGGGATAACTTTAACGATTGTATAACCCATTCCTCGCATTTGGTTTCATAACCGATAGCAATGTGGTTGGCCCTCAACACCACTGGTGCTTACCATCCGCACCACACGTGCGGGGCGTTCGCACAACATGTGCGGACCCTCAACACCAAACACAAAAAGCCAACTTCCATCCCCGAAACATCTGCATTTCATCACCAACCAACACCCAACAACTATCACCCAGCATAACTTTTCATCACCAACCAACACCCAACAACTATCACCCACCATAACATTTCATCACCAACCAACACCCAACAACTATCACCCATTATCCAACACCCAGCATAAAAGTTTGTGGGTTTTTCAAACTTTCAGTACCTTTGCAGGATAAAACAATAAATAGATAAGACAATGCAAGAGACAAGACAAAACCGCATATCACGCCTCCTTCAAAAGGAGTTAGCAAGTATTTTCCAGACACAGACACGTATGATGCATGGTGTTTTGGTTAGTGTAACACGTGTAAAGGTAAGCCCAGACCTCAGTATCTGTACCGCCTACCTCAGTATTTTCCCATCTGAAAAGGGAGACGAAATACTAAAAAACATCAATGCTAATGAGAAGACTATCCGCTATGACTTAGGTCAGCGTGTGCATAATCAGCTGCGTATCATCCCTGAGCTACGCTTCTTCATTGACGACTCCCTCGACTATTTGGAGCACATTGATGAGTTACTAAAGAAGTAAGTGATGGGTGTTGGGTGTTGAATGATGGGTGTTAATGAATTGTTGATAAGTATTAAGAGGTTGGTGTTAACGATTAGTAGATAGGTACCAATGCCTATTCAGAAACTCACCATCCCCCATTTATCAATTCATCAACACCCAACATTCAACACCTAACACCCAATAATCAACACCCATCACTCAACACCCAACACCCTTTCTCCCCAATATTCAACACCCAACACCCAACATGAACTTCCCTTTTTACATTGCCCGCCGTTACCTCTTCTCAAAGAAGAGCACACATGCTATTAACGTTATCAGCCTTATCTCCGTACTCGGTGTGTCTGTGGCAACAATGGCATTGGTCGTTGTATTGAGCGGATTTAATGGATTCTCAGACCTTGTAGCATCCTTCTTCACCAACTTCGATCCACAAATTAAGATTGAAGCAGCAAAGGGTAAGGCTATGTCGGCGAACGATCCTTTACTTTTAAAGGTAAAAAAACTACCTTCAGTAGAGGTGGCTACAGAATGTGTAGAAGACCAAGCATTAGCTATCTATCACGACAAACAAGCCATGGTGAACGTGAAGGGTGTGGAGGATAACTTCGACTCGCTGACACATATCAGTAATATCCTCTACGGAGAGGGTGACTTTAGACTTCATACAGCCAATCTGCAATATGGGGTTCTCGGTATTAGATTGGCACAAGACCTCGGTACTGGAGTTGCATGGCCAGACTACTTACACATCTATGCGCCCCAGCGTGAAGGACAGTATGACGCTTCTGATCCAACAAATGCCTTCGTAAAAGACTCATTGATATCTCCGGGAGTATTGTTTCAAGTGAAGCAGATGAAGTATGACAAGGGGTACATTATCACCTCTCTCGAGTTCGCACGCCGTATCTTCAACCGACAGGGAGAAATGACTTCTCTTGAGTTACGCATGAAACCGGGTGTCGACATTGACAAGGCAAAGGACGAAATACAAACCCTTCTCGGTGATAAATATAAGGTATTAGATCGCTATGAGCAGCAAGCTGACACGTTTAACATCATGCGTATAGAGAAGCTCTTTGCCTATATCTTCCTCACGTTTATCCTTATGGTGGCATGCTTTAACATCATTGGCTCGCTCTCTATGCTCATCATCGACAAGAAGAATGACGTCATCACCCTGCGTAACCTTGGTGCAACAGATAGTCAGATACGTCGTATCTTCCTCTTTGAAGGTAGAATGATTTCTGCTGCTGGTGCTGTTATCGGTATTGCACTCGGCTTATTACTTTGCTGGTTACAGCAGACATACGGTCTTGTACAGCTCGGTGATCAAGCAGGAAACTTTGTTGTCAATGCCTATCCTATTAGCGTTCATCCAGAAGATATCATCACAATCTTCCTCACAGTTATCCTTGTTGGCTGGCTTTCCGTGTGGTATCCCGTACGTTATATGAGTCGTAAACTGACGAGGGATTAAGTTATCCCTCGCTTATCGACTAACAACTATAAACCTAAACAACATGACTGAAACCTTAAACGACAAAATTATCATCTATCAAAGTGAAGATGGTAAGACCCAACTTGATGTGAAGTTGGAAGGAGAAACCGTATGGCTTACGCAAGCTCAGATGGTAGAACTATTTCAATCCAGCAAAGCTACAATAAGCGAACATATTAAGCACATCATAGAAGATGATGAACTCGATGCGAACTCAACTGTTCGGAAATTCCGAACAGTTCAACAAGAGGGCAAACGGCAAGTTTCTCGTATAGTCGCTTATTACAATCTTGATATGATCATATCCGTGGGATATCGTGTAAATACAAAACGCGGTATCCGTTTCCGCCAATGGGCAAACTCTGTTCTTAAGCAATATCTTGTCAAAGGCTATGCTATCAACGAGAACATTCGTAAACATCAGATTGCAGAACTGCGCCAACTCATACAAGTATTAGGCAGAGCCATCCAGCAGCAACCCACAAAGACAACAGATGAAAGTAACGCTCTCTTTGACGTCGTGGTGGACTATACCTACGCACTCGACACACTCGACAACTATGATTACCAGCGACTTCACATCGCCAAGACCACCAAAGAAGAACCTTTCCATGCCACATACGAGAATGCCATGCACGAGATAGATATGCTTCGACAGAAGTTTGGTGGCTCTGTTCTCTTTGGTAATGAGAAAGACGACTCCTTCAAAAGCTCTATCGGACAAATCTATCAAACCTTCGATGGTACGGAACTTTATCCGAGTGTGGAGGAGAAAGCGGCTATGCTACTCTATCTTGTCACCAAGAACCACTCGTTCAGTGACGGCAACAAACGCATTGCAGCCACCCTCTTCCTATGGTTTATGAACAACAACGCTATCCTCTATCGTCCCGATGGCACCAAAAGAATTGCTGACAACACCCTCGTTGCCCTTACCCTAATGATTGCCGAGAGTAAAACAGAGGAAAAGGATATAATGGTAAAGGTAGTGGTGAACCTTATCAACCAAGCCAATTAACCCACATTCCAATAACAACTTATGAGACTTTTAGCATACGGAGAGGAATGTATCAAAAAATAATTCTTAACTTTGTCGCAAACATAAGAAGCAAAGTATGTCAAGAGAGGAAACAAATCAAATACGCTACATCATTGCTTTAATAGCAGAGTTTGCCAAGAAATTTAATCTTGGTCAGCGACAGGCATACAATTACCTTAAGCGTTTTAAGGGAATAGACTACTTGATGTCCTTTTACGATGTCCTACACACACTATCCTTCAAAGATGCTATTCATGACATAACTATCATCTGTGAGAGGAATGGTGGTACACTAAAATATCAAATCCAAACTAATAAAACCATAGAACTGACCAACGAACAGATTGATATGATGAAAGAGGATATATGTGCAGAACTTATAGTCCTATTGATGAAAGGCAGACATTATACTATGTCCGAAGCTATTGATATGCTCTATAACTCTGACACTTACAACCGTATTCAGGACCAGTCTACAGGATTATATTATCAAAGTCCTGGCTATTCATACGCTTTTCTACAACAGGGATTTTTGACGGGTGATTATCGAAGGTGATAAATTTAGTACTCAAAAAAATTAGTTTGTTATATAAAAAGAATGGGCATAAGTAACAAAAAAAAGGATGAGAAATGGATATAATTAAAATTACATCACCACAAGCAGTAGGAAGTGTGAAGTTGAAAGTAACAGGCAGACCTAAACTGATCTTGGTAAATGGGCATTGGAATAGATTGTTGAACCTTGTTAACATGTCACCAGGAAAGAATCAGCGTGAATATTGGGATTATTTCCTTAGCTACATGGGTGCATTTGATGCCTTTATTGAAACAGCTCAAGCATATTTTGGAGATAAAAACTACCAAGGTAAGCCTTTCTATGCTGATGGAAGCTCTCTTTTGGGTGGTGATCAGAGCGGAAATGACAGGAAAATAAAAGGATATCAATATGCAATGCAAAATATTGCAGAAATAACAAAAGGAGTGGGAAACGAAAAGATTTATTTTATTTCTCATAGTGAGGGGGCTGCATATGCTGCAGGCATGGCAAAGGCACTTATAGAGAAAGGTTACAAAGTTGGTGAGTCTGTCATGTTATCTGCAGATGAAGGTGACGAGTTTACTGTTGAAGGAAACTATCCCTGCTATCAGATAACTGCAGGATATATTGAAGAAGAAGAATATCTACTTTCCTATATAAGCCCAATTCACCCATCTACAATCAAAAAACCTAAACGAAAGTTTCACATAGATCCCATTGTAGGCGATCACAGAATACAGGGGGTAAACAGATATGGATTGTATATTAGCTTTAACACAAAGTTTGAAACAGTACAGGGATCTACTATCAATGTTCAAATATTTAATATCCTTAAGAGGCTTAAACGATTAAAAGTAATCCCTCGAAAACTAAAAGGGAAAACAGAATACATAATCGCTGGTGGAAATATTATCTGGCATAAGATAGACAATACTGTTGTAGTTAATAAAAACATAGACATATATTAAAAATGGAAAAGGAAAGAAAAACAAAAAAAAGGAAGAGAATTATCCTTCAGATTGTAATGTGGACCTGTATTCTCATCTCTGTGGGCACTTGCACACGTTATATTCTGTGGGTTTTGCCGCGTAGACCTAAACCTAATAACCAGCCAAAGTATTCATCAAAAGAAGAATCTTATTTCAAGGAGTTGGAGAAAAGGAATAATTGGAAGAATCCAGATAGATACATCTATAATATAAATGGAAAAGGAGAACCTTTGCCCAATGATTCTGTTTTTTTTAACAAGAACTACGCATATTCATTTGGTGTTGATATTGAGGATTCTACAACTTTTTTTTCATTACCAGCAAACACAGAAGACACTATTGCCTTGTATTTATATAATCATGTGATTGACAGAACACCTCAACTACGAAGAATAGAAATAATATTCAATTATGAAGAGGATTTAGATGAACGGGCAAGCATAGGACATTCTCGCAAAAGTGAATATGCAGTTCGTGGAAAAAGGCTTGTAAAATTAAAACACGATATGGAGTGAAATCATCAGCTAACAAAGAAATATATACACATTCCAAAAGTTCCATGCTGAAAAACTCATTTTATCTGGCATAAGATTGACAACACATTTGTAGTTAATAAGAACATAGATATATATTAAGTATGGAAAAGAAAAGAAGAATAAAGACAAAGAATATTTTACGAGTTGTAATATGGATATTGATTCTTTCATTTGTGGTTATTTGTGTATGCTATTTTTCATGGGCTGCACTATTCCGACCCGTACCAGGGAATCAGCCGGAGCTATCTACCAAGGAGAAAGAGTACTTCAATGAAATGGAAGGAAAAGAGGGATGGGAGTACGTGCGTAGGAACGTATACAATATAGATAAAAGCGGTGAGTCATTACATCAACGTTTGGTTAATTTGAATAAAAATTATGCCTATATGCTTTGTGTAGAAATAGAGGATTCTGTAACTTTCTATTCTTTACCAAGTAAAACAGAAGATACCATAGCATTGCATCTATATAACCATGTGATTGGAAGGACTCCTAAACTGAAGAAAATAGTAATATTATTCGAGTATGAAGAATGGTTAAACGAACGAGCAAGCATCGGACACTCACGAACAGAAGAGTATGCAGTCCATGGTAAAAGGCTTGTTAAATTAAAGCATGATACAGAGTAATATCTTCAGTAAAAAAATATATGTTCCGAGAATTCTGTGCTGAAAAGTCTGTTTTATCTGGTAGAACATTGTAGTTAATAAGAAGGTGGGCATACATTAAATATGAGAAAGAAAAGAAAAACAAGGAAGAGATTTATCCTTCAGATTGTAATGTGGACCTGTATTCTATTCTCTGTGGGTACTTGTACACATTATATTCTGTGGGTCTCATTGTATAGAGCTAAGCCCAACAACCAGCCAGAGTATTCAGCAAAAGAAGAATGTTATTTCAAGGAGTTGGAGAAAAGGAATAATTGGAAGTCTCCAAGTAGATACCTTTATAATATTGATAAAAAAGGAGAAGCATTAGTCAGTGATTCTGTTTTTCTGAACAACCCCTATGCATATTCTCTTCATATTGATATAAAAGACTCCACAACATTCTTTTCGTTACCGAGTAAAACTGGGGATACTATTGCCTTATATTTATATAATCATGTGGTTGACCGAAATCCTAAACTACAGAGAATTGTCATTGGTTTCTCTTATATTGAGCGAATAAACGAACGAGCAAGTATTGGACACTCACGAACAGAAGAATATGCTGTTCGTGAAAAAAGGCTTGTAAAATTAAAACACGATATGGAGTAAAATCTTCAGTTAAAAGATTATTGGTGTCCGATAAAACTTTTTTAGAGTTATCTGTGTTAGATAAAATAGACTTAAACTTATGATTTCATTAATTTATTTGGTTATTATAGCGCTTTCCTTGTCAATATAAGCACATTTTATAATGCTTACAGTTTAAAACTGAAAACCAAGCCCATGGATAAGTAAAACGACTGCAACACCGATGGATAAAAAGATACAGAGCTTTCAGTTTATTTTTACCAGACAGCAATATTATAATATAAAGCTAATTGCTGGCTTTTTCACCCTAAACTAATAAAATCATAGTATAGAAACGAGTCATTGAAGAAAGTTTTTTATATATTTGCAACAGAGAACAAAAGCACAAGCCAATGAGTTGACAAGAATGTGCCAATTACTAATTATAACACAAAAAAGGACAATGAAAAAGACTATTACAATCGCACTACTTGCTGTAGCAGTAATAGGTGCAACATTTGTTTTATCATCATGCAGTAACAAAAACGATGATGACTGGATTATTGAAGGCAGCCCAGATCCTGTAACAATTGACCTTTCAAAGGTATTTACTAATGGTATGCCTAAAGAGGTAGATAGTATGACTATCCAAACAGATGACAATGGATTGGTTACAGGCATAAAGACTAAGGATGAAACGGTATCTTTCAAATACAATAACACAAAAACACGTGTTATTGTAATCCCAAATGTCTTCATGAAAGTAGAACGTAATGGGAAAGCAACAGTCTATGTAATGTATCTGAACAACAACGGTTTTGTTAGAGAATGCATGAAAGAACAAAATGAAAACACAAAGGAAGATACATGGAGGTTCACTTATAACGATAATGACCAACTAATTAATATAATCCATTCAGCAGATGACTACAAAGAATTTACTTTGACTTATAAAGATAGCAACATCTCTGAAATAGAGACAAAAACTATCGTTTCACAAACAACAACAAGAAAGAAAGATACTTGTAAAGTTGCTTATACCTCAGATACAACCCCAGCCCCTATAGTGAACAAGGGTAACATTATGCTCTTCAATACAACGTTTGGTATTGACATTGGCGCAATGAAATACGCCTACTATGCAGGATTGCTTGGAAAAGCAACTAAGAACTTGCCTGTACAGCTTATTGATAAGAACGGCAACAAAAACAACTTTACGTGGACTGTCAATAGTAATGGTTTCCCAACTGCAATGACAAGCGGTAGCCATCAATACAAGTTCGTGTGGTAAAAAAGTATTTTATATCATTACATATATTTATCATCCCCCTTCTATAAAGTACACTCGGAAAGTAATTCTATAGGGGGTACTTTCAAGCCATAGCTCTCAGACCATACACCACACTGGTCTGAGAGCTTTTCTTTTGCTTTCTACTCCCCAAACTCATATCTTTACCCACGCAAAAGAGTATAAATACACAGATTACTACATAGCTTATCCTTGCCAAGCGTCCATTGAAACAGTATCTTTGCAGCATGAATCACGAATTGTTTTCATGAAAGAAAATATTTTTCTTCATGAAAAGAAAGATTTATTTTCACGTAAATAATTTCTTTTTTTCATGAAAAGAATTCAGCCCAAGCCTAAGATTGTAGAGGATAACCCTACATTCTATAGAGCTATGGCACATAGAAAAGACGATTATTAACCCTTTATTATAAACATAAAGCTATGACTGTAAATTACAAACTATTAAGAACAAGCGGTAAGCTTGAAAAGCGTAAAGCACTAAGAATAGTACCAATCAAGAAAGACGTAACTGGTATAGAAAGAATCTGTCAGCATATCCAACAAGCTACAACACTCACAACAGCCGACATTCTCGGTACTATATCGGCATTGAAAACAGAGTTAGTAGAGGAGCTAAAAAGTGGGAATACAGTTCATCTACCAGGTATTGGATTCTTCTCGTTTGCCCTTAAAGGCGACATGTACGAAGACCCAAAGACACATCGTTACCACCTCCGTAATGTTGCAGTTCGCAAAATTAGGTTCCGCCCCGATAAGGATTTCTATGAAGCTTTGGGAGAAGTGGATTTTGCCAACAAGACCTACAAAGACGGAACACCATCACTCCCCATGAGACAAGCCGTCAACGCTGCTCTAAAAGAGTTATTTGAAGAGAAACCGATAATCACCGTTAACGACCTCCGTCGCCGTCTGAACCTTTCTACAACCTACGCCTATCAACTTACAGCACAGTTAGAACGTGAAAAGGAAATCATCAACATTGGCTCACGTTATCGCAAGATGTTTAAAAAAGCATAAGCAGAAGGTAGTAAACAAATGGTAAACATATCGAGGGAAAGGTACATTATCATTATAAAATAGATTAAGCCCAGTGATAATTCCATGACATATAAACACAAAAAAGCCATTCCCAACCCTTTACAGAGTTTAGGAATGGCATTTATTTATTGATTAGTCCTCAGACTATTTTTTATCCAATCCACTTCACATAAGCAAAGTCCTGACGATGTGGCAGGAGGGCATTCTTAGGATACATACGTACAGCGTACTTATAAGCACCCGCTACTGTTGCATCGAAAGTAGCCTCGAAAGTATAGTGATTACCCTCTGTCTTCACCATCTTGAATGGGATAACCTTATGGATGTTAACATCATCAACAGGTGCATTCTTCAAGAATACCAACTCAAGACCTACTGCATCGTTCAAGCCCTGCTCATCGATAACGTAAGTAACCTTAATCTTATGACCTGTAGCAATATCCTGCAGTGCATCTTCGTCCTTAGAAACAACATAGATGCTGTCCCAACGCTCAGCTACAGACTCTTTCCAAAGAGCAATCTCCTTAGCAAGTTTATTGTCGTCAGCCTCGAGCTTATGAGAACGCTTAGCCTGACTCTCATAGAACTTGTCATAGTAGTCGTCAAGCTGACGTTTCATTGTATAGTGAGGAGCGATAGTTGCAATAGAGTTCTTTACAACCTTTACCCAATCCTCTGAGTAGCCATCTTGATTCTTATTGAAGTAGAGAGGAGCAATCTCATTCTCGAGAAGACCATAGATAGTAGCTGCATCAAGCTGGTCCTGATAGCCCTGATTCTGATAGGTACGCTTCTCTGGCAATGCCCATCCAGCTCCCTCGCGGTAGCCTTCAACCCACCAGCCATCAAGTACTGAGAGGTTAACAACACCATTCATCTCTGCCTTCTCACCAGATGTACCACTTGCCTCGAGTGGACGAGTTGGTGTATTCATCCAGATATCAACACCAGAAACGAGACGACGAGCCAACTGCATATCGTAATCCTCAAGGAAGATAATCTTACCAAGGAACTGTGGCATACGTGAAATCTCAAAGATACGCTTGATAAGTCCCTGTCCTGCACCATCAGCTGGGTGAGCCTTACCAGAGAAGAAGAACAGAACTGGACGCTCTGGGTTGTTTACAATCTTCTCCAAACGCTCAAGGTCAGTGAAAAGCAAGTGTGCACGCTTATAAGTTGCAAAGCGACGACAGAATCCAATCATCAATGCGTTAGGATTAATACGCTCAAGGATAGAAACGACCTTAGCTGGGTCACCCTGGTTGCGGAGCCACTGCTTGGTAAACTTATCACGGATATACTTGATAAGTTTCTGCTTCAATGCCATACGTGTCTCCCAGATTTCTGAATCTGGAACATTATAGATTGCATGCCAGATAGACTCGTTACTCTGGTCACCCATGAAACTCTCATCAAAGTATTTATCGTAAACTTTGCGCCACTCTGTTGCGGTCCATGTTGGGAGGTGTACACCATTGGTAACATAACCTACAGCATTCTCCTCTGGGAAGTATCCCTTCCACAATGGAGCAAACATTTTCTGGCTTACCCAACCGTGAAGTTTTGACACACCATTGACCTCCTGACAGGTGTTACAAGCGAAGGTACTCATACAGAAACGCTCGCTGTGATCATCAGGATTGGTACGACCCATACCGATGAACTCATCCCACGAGATACCAAGTTTAGTAGGATAATCACCCATATACTTGCCGAAGAGTTCCTCGTCGAAGTAGTCGTGACCTGCTGGTACAGGAGTATGAACAGTATAAAGTGATGAGGCGCGTACAAGCTCCATAGCTTGATTAAATGTCAAGCCACTCTCAATGTAGTCGCAAAGACGCTGAAGATTGCAAAGTGCCGCATGACCTTCATTGCAGTGATAGATATCCTTCTTGATACCCAATTTCTTCAAAGTAAGAATACCACCGATACCGAGCAGAATCTCTTGCTTCAAACGGTTCTCCCAGTCACCACCATAGAGAGAGTGAGTGATAGGACGGTCGAACTCAGAGTTCATATCGTTGTCTGTATCGAGCAAGTAAAGCTTAATACGTCCAACGTTTACACGCCATACAAGTGCGTGTACCATATAGTTGCGGTAAGGTACATCAACAACAACCTGATTGCCATTCTCATCGAGCTCACGCTCAATAGGAAGAGAGTTGAAATTCTGTGCATCGTACTTAGCAATCTGCTGGCCGTCCATAGAAAGACTCTGTGTGAAGTAACCAAAGCGATAGAGGAAACCTACAGCACAGAAGTCTACGTTAGAGTCAGAAGCCTCCTTAATGTAGTCGCCTGCCAAGATACCAAGACCACCAGAATAAATCTTCAAAGCCTGGTTAAGACCAAACTCCATACAGAAGTAAGCAACAGAAGCACGTTTCTTATTAGGCTTAACGTCCATATAAGTACGGAACTTCTTATAAACATCACTCACCTGCTTCATCAGCTTTTTGTCCTTTACAATAGCTTCCTTACGGTCATAGCTAAGACGCTCAAGGAGCTGGACAGGATTATGTCCAACCTCTTCATAGAGTTCCTCATCAAGAGCTTTGAACATGTTGCGTGCTTCGTAATTCCATGCCCACCACATATTGTGAGCAAGCTCATCAAGACATGCCAGTTCCTTTGGCAGAGTTGACTTTACAGTTACCTCTTTCCACTGAGGTTCGTTGGAATAATCTGATTTAATTTTCATAACTTATTATAGTTTTGACTGTTATTTCTTTATTTCGTTACTAAGCAGTTATCACTTGTTTCTTGCAGCTGCCTTCTTTAATGCTATGTCGTAAGCCTGCTCATAATAGATGATAAACTCACTCCAAAGAGCCTTACGAGAGAGCTTCTCGGCATTTGAACGACACTTGTTCACTTCCGCCTTCGTAAAGCAAGAGTAACGGGCTATGGTATCCTTAATACCATCAGCTACCTCTGAATAATTATAATCTGTACGATGTAATACCTTCACACCATCTTCTATCTCACTATATTTTCCCTTCTCTGTATTTGCCCACAAGCCGAAACCAGCAAGGTCGGTTGTAATACAAGGTACCTTAAAGGCTATTGCCTCTAATGGTGTATAGCCCCATGGCTCATAGTATGAAGGATAGACACAGAGGTCGTTACCCAATACGAGGTCATAATAGCTCATATTCATAATACCATCATCTCCTGTCAGATAGCAAGGCAAGAGGATGACCTTCACCTTATCTCCCTTTGCATTGTTTATACCGAGAGAACTGAGCATATTAAGTACATTGTCATGGTCCATATTGTGGAGCCAGTGCGTAAGTACAGGCTTCTCCAATGGTGTGTCAAACTGTTTACCGCTGTTGAGACGCTCTACAAGGTCCTGACGAGGACCTGCTACCCAGCCTGGAACCTCTATAAAGGCTACAACCTGCTTCTTCAAGTTTTCATCAAAACGCAAGCGGTTCATTGATTCTATGAACACATCAATACCTTTATTGCGGAACTCATATCGTCCGCTGGTTGATACGATTAACGCATCATCTTGTATATCGTCACCTGTCAACGCATTGGCAACATCAAGCAAACGCTTACGCGCTGCCTTGCGCTTCTTTGTGAAGGTTGTACCCTTGGGTACAAAGTCGTTTTCAAAACCATTTGGAAGAACTAAATCTACTGGTTTATCAAGCAACTCTTTGCACTCTGTTGCAGTAATATCACTCACTGTCGTGAAGCAATCAACATGGTGAGCAGTCTGCTTCTCGATAGAATGCTTACTCTCCATATTCAACTCCGAAGCCATCTGGTCACCATTATATGCCCAGAGATATTCGTACAGTGGCTTGTTATTACCCGCTATACTGCGACCAATACCCGTTGCATGAGTAGTAAAGATAGATGCTATCTGTGGCAAACGATGCTGTAATACAAGTGCCGCAAAGCCTGTCTGCCATTCGTTTGCATGGAAGACAACCTTATCTTTCTCACTAAGATAGAATCTATAGAAACTCTCTACGACAAGTGCCGTAGCATAAGCAAACATAGCAGATTCGTCATAATCACCGTAGGCATGGAGACTATCAACTCTATAATACTCCCAAAGCTTACCATAAATCTCATCTTTATGAGCAAAGTATGACTGAAAATCAATAAGCATAGCAATTGGCTCCCCAGGGATATCCCAACGTCCAACCTTTACTGATAGCCCCTCAGAAACTGCTTTCTGCTGCCAATCAGCAAATAACTTCTTATCCTCTTTAAAATAAGGGGATGGTGTCTCTTGCCAGCAGTCAGGACCAAGGAAAATGATACGATCCTTTACCTTATCTTGTAATGTCTTTGCACGAGTTGAAAGTACAGTATAAATTCCTCCGACCTTGTTACAAACTTCCCAGCTGGTCTCAAAAATATAATCTGGAAATAACATCTTCTCCTTTAAAATATTTGATATATATCGCCACAAAGGTAATACAAAAATAAGTAAATCAACAATTTAATCTGTACATTTTTGAGGAATGTATAGTATTAATTAATTAAAATCATTAACTTTGCAATTAACCAACATTCATAGACATGAAACAAAAGATTGTACTGACAATGATGGCTATGCTGGCTTTTTCAACCAACATGTCCGCTCAAAGCAACTTATCCACCACAAAGACAGAAACTTCTCCTTCAAAAACAGGAAAGATAGCACAGAATAATGATTCTATCTTTAAAGCACATCTCGTCAATGATGAGTTCCAAGTATGGATGGATATTGATTTCTATCATAATAACATTACTGTGCCAAGACAAGAGATATTCGGAGAGGTCCCAGGCTACTTTGGTGCAGTACGTGATACTCGTAAGTGGATTATCTCTGATGCTACCATAAAAGGGAGAAAGGCTATCTTAACCATCATCAATGACTATGGTAGTGAAGATCTCAAAGCCGAACTAAAGCATAATTCAAATGGTACCTACACACTAACAAGACTTGAGGGTAGCACGATGAAGATTGTGGTTAATAATAAATGGGTGAAGATTCCTAAGGATTTAATCTTCTATTGTAAATAATCACGGTTCTCAGGACTATATAAGTAGACCCTACTAATGACAAATAGATGCTCATTAGCAGGGTCTCCTTTTATAATTGACTTTCAAATATTATCCTTCTAAACTTTTTTAATTACTTAAAATAGTCCTATCAGCCATTTAAACATGTCAATTAGTAAAGTCCACGTCCATTCCGTAACGCCTATCAATAACCTAAAGACAAAATAAATAATTACACTAAGAATGATAATAAGAAAAGCTGTTAGCAATGCTTTCGACCTCACCTGACGTATTGTTTTCTTATCTCCTTCTACATAGCGTGTAATTAAATCTAAGTTCTTTACATGCGCTTTGCTAAAAAAATCTATAGCATCACCAATAAAAAAAGGAATACTTCCCAACAATATATCTACTAAATAGTTATAGATAACAGCCAATGTGAGTGGAATAGACTTGACTTTAAACAAAGTAACGTATATAAACGGCAAACCAAAAATAGATGAAACAAGGTCTCCTACTGATGGTACTAAACCTAAGAGTGCATCTAAGAAATATTTATCTGCTAAAGTTGTTACCGTACTAATAAACTTATAAGCCTTTGATGCTTTTAAATTTCGAATTTCTTTCTCCCTTCTTTGTCGGCGAACTTCTTCTTTACGATTAGCATCGCTACCCTTATCAAGAGAATCTCTAACATCGTTAAGGGAGTCTGATTCATCCAAAACACACCCTCTATCTTGTCCCACTACTGTATCATGAGAATCAAAATTAGACTCATTCTCTTTTATATTTTTTCGTTCCTCCATCATAAATCAACAACTTAAAAACCAAATTGTAATAACCTAAACACTATAACGTTTAAACACATAAAATATTATCATAAGAGCTTTAATCAATAAAAACACCTTTTTACTGCTCAAAAATAAAATAAATTTGCAATGTAATAAAAGACCCAGTTAACAACTAATTTTAGTTTTACTTTTACTTGCTTTCATTTTTAACACTTCGTAAAACTATCTATTACCAAATAAATTAAGAAGCAAATATGGATGACAGTAGTGACAGCAAATAACAAATTAAATAAAATAATTACCCCACTAAATTCAAGCGACTAAATACCACTTTTAAGTCATATTTGCCTTATGTAACCAATTACCCTATTTACGTATTAGGATAATAAGACCTATTAGCCTTATTAGCCCTATAAGCCTTATTAAGGCAATTAGCCCAATATAATATTGCAGCTTCTGTCCTACCAACACTTCATCAACACCTAACATCCACCACCCATCACCCAACAAAAAAAGAGCCTTGAAGATTTCTCTTCAAGGCTCTCGTAAAAGGAGGCGGCCACCTACTCTCCCGCATTGCATTGCAGTACCATCGGCGCAAACGGGCTTAACTTCTCTGTTCGGAATGGGAAGAGGTGGGACCCCGCCGCAATAACCACCT
>FLSC01482971.1_pt1 | contig 27868 bp, 21 predicted proteins | sample 1550561 | NCBI WGS metagenome assembly FLSC01 (sample SAMEA4031775, study PRJEB14383) | metagenome | biome: human; feature: oral; material: saliva | place: Philippines | collected 2014 | reverse complement strand
GCGGTGCCGCTGGTGGCGACCAGTTCGGCGCGCACGTGCACTGCCTGGCGTGCGAGCAGTTCGAGGGATCGGGAGCCTGCGGAGAGGGCGACGACCTTCAGCGGTGCGTCGGCGGCGGAGGCGCTGGTACCTTTGAGCGCGGCGAGGTGGTCGATGACTTCCATGGCTTGGGTGCCGATGGAGCCGGTTGAGCCGAGGAGGGTGATGCGCTGCGGTGCGCGGGTGAGTTCTGTGAGGGCGTCGGTGAGGCGGTCGCGGCTGCCGCCGACGCGTGCTGAGGATCCAAACTTCATGGTTCTAGTGTCTCATGAGCTCGCGCGTGTATCCGGACGTGTAGCCTCGCCCCGGCGTAGAAGCGACTACATAGAAGACCTCAGCACAGAAGAATCCCCCACCCTGTCGTACGGGGCGGGGGATTCAACGTATACGTTTTAGAGCAGGTCCTGCAGTAGCTCAATGCAGCGGTCCAGGAAAGCGTCCACCTGCGATTCCTCGTAGCTGACGGTGCCCGAGGCGGGGCGGAACTTTGCGTGGCGCACCACGGAGGGGTCCAGCGGCTCTTCACTGTTGAGCTGGGCGTACACGCGGTCGCAGATGGCGTCCACATCGCCGACGAAGTAGCCCATGTGGCGGCGCTTGCTGGGGCGGCGGAAACGCTCACCGGCGGGGCGTTCCAGGCGGCCGGCGAGCAGCTCGCCGGTCTCTACGAGGGAGCGTTCCCAGTTGTCCAGGCCGTACGCCTCAATGTAGCGGCTGCGTTCGAGCTTGGCGAAGCGTTCCTCAATCTTTTCAAGGGCGCGGTCGACCACATCCAGCTGGTAGCCGCCGGGTTCTTCGCGGAAGACGACCTGGCGGATTCGTCGGGAGGTGTAGAGGTCTTCGGGCAGTTCGGAGGCTCCGCTGAGCTTCTCGTAGTCCTCGGCAAGGCGGGTGAACAGGCGGTCTACTTCACTGCGCTTGTAGCCGGGTTCGGTTTCTGCTGCACGGGCAAATCCGTCTCCGCGGGTGGTGCTTGCCAAGGTGGCTCCTCTCGACGATTGAACTTTAAGAATACCAATGCTGAGGCCACCCGATGCAAGGTTGGCGGGTGGTGTCTTAGATATAGTCCCCTACGCCCCTGATGCACCGGGTACAGAAAAGGCAGGTACAGCAAAGGCGGGGCGCCCCTCCCCCGTTCGTGGGAAGAAACGCCCCGCCTCCTGCAATCAATCAAAGCTTCAGGCCTAGAGCGGCATAATAAACCGGAAAATCAGGCAACCAGCCGCCGCGGCGAAAAGAATCGAGTCCAGTCGATCCATCATGCCGCCGTGACCGGGCAGAATATTCGACATGTCCTTCACACCCATACGGCGCTTGAACACGGACTCGACCAGGTCACCGGCAGTCGAAGCGACCACCATGACCGCCGCCAGCGGAATAGCCCAGTACCAGGGCGAGCCCATGAGCGCCAAGGCGATAGCGCCAACCACTGCCGAGCCGATGAAGGAACCGGCCAGACCCTCCCAGCTTTTCTTCGGGGAGATCTTCGGCGCCATCGGGTGCTTACCCCAATTCACGCCGGCAATAAAGCCGAACGTGTCATTGCAGATGGCCATCAGCAGAATCATGAGGACGCCGCGCTCGCCGTGGTCGGTCTGGAAGTAGACCATGGCGATACCCAGCATCAGCGGCACCCACAGCAGAGCCAGGGCGCTACCGCTCAAAGACTTACCCAGTGAGACCTGACGGTCAGCACGCACAAGAGCAGAAGAGAGCAGCAACACCAGCAGGCTCACCGCCAGGGCGATGCCCAGCCCGGTAAAACCGAACAGGTAAGACACCACCACAATTGCGCCAGACAGGCCACCCAGCAGGTACTCCGGGATGCCGTAGCCGCGGCGGGTGTTGAGCACGTGTCCAATCTCCCAGGCGCCCAAAGCTGCCGCGCCGGTAGCGATCGCAACAAAAATCGGCTGGTACATCAGACCCAGCGCCAGCAGCATGCCGAAACCAACGCCCACACCAATGGCGGCGGGCAGGTTACGGCCAGCTTTGGCGCTGCGCGACTTCACCGGCGTTGCAGCGGTCTGCGGGCTCGGCTGTGGCGCAGGCGGTGCGCTTCTCTCTTCTTTCGCTTCTTTGCGTGCACTCATTAGGGTTTAGACCTCGAGCAGTTCAGCTTCCTTGTGCTTGTACAGTGCGTCGACCTGGTCGATGTGCTTCTTGGTCAGTGCGTCCAGTTCCTTCTCAGCGCGTGCGCCCTCGTCTTCACCGATTTCGCTGTCCTTGACCAGCTTGTCAATAGCGGTCTTAGCGTGGCGGCGGACGTTGCGGATGGAGACGCGGGACTCTTCAGCCTTGTGGTTGACGAGCTTGGTGTATTCCTTACGGCGCTCAGCGGTCATTTCGGGCATGACAACGCGGATAGCTGCACCGTCGTTGCTGGGGTTAACACCCAGGTCGGAGTCACGCAGAGCCTTCTCGATAGCTGCCAGTGCGGTCACGTCGAAGGGAACGATCTTGACGGTACGTGCGTCCTCAACGTTGAAGGACACCAGCTGCTGCAGCGGGGTCGGTGCACCGTAGTACTCGGCGGTCAGGCCGCTGAAAATCGCGGGGTTCACACGACCGGTACGGACCTTAGCGAACTCAGTCTTGGTTGCTTCGATGGTCTTTTCCATCTTCTCGCCGGCTTCGGCAAGGATTTCTTCGATCACGAAAGGATCTCCTTTGTCGGTATTCTGGGGGGATCAGAATTGTCGGTGGGTGCGCGTTCAGCCCTCGTGATTTCTCGCCGGTTCACGGCGCATCCGAGGCGAAAACCTTAAGGATACTGCAAAGTTGGCGGGAAAGAGGCAGAACGTCGTATTTGATATAAGTCTAGACGGTACCGGCGGGCATAAGCGAGTTTTAGCGCTTACCCGCGCGGTACCGTCCAGAATAAGTCCGTACCATCAGGCACGGTCACAGTGTGAGGGGGCGTTCCGTACGCCCCACCCTAAAAATTTAGGGGTTAGCGAGTAACGAGGGTACCCATCTTCTCGCCCAGAATCGCGCGGGTCACGTTGCCCTCACCCTGCATGCCGAACACGCGCATGGTCACGTTGTTGTCGCGGCACAGGGAAAACGCGGTCTGATCCAGCACGCGGATGTTACGCTGCATTGCCTCATCGTAGGTGAGGTTGTACAGGCGCTCAGCGTTGGGGTCCTTGTTCGGGTCAGCAGTGTAGATGCCGTCCACGCCGTTCTTAGCGACCAGAACCTCGTCTGCGTGGATTTCCAGGGCGCGCTGAGCAGCCACAGTGTCGGTGGAGAAGTAGGGCAGACCCGCACCTGCACCGAAGATCACGACGCGGTCCTTCTGCATGTGGCGGATCGCGCGGCGAGGAATGTAAGTCTCAGCAACCTGCGGCATGGTGATAGCGGACTGAACGCGGGTGTCAATACCCTCCTGCTCCAGGAAGTCCTGCAGAGCCAGGGAGTTCATCACGGTGCCGAGCATACCCATGTAGTCTGCACGGGAGCGGTCCATACCCGCCTGAGAGAGCTCAGCGCCACGGAAGAAGTTGCCGCCACCAATCACGATGGAGGTCTCAACCTCGCCAACGGTTGCGGCGATCTGCTTAGCGATGCTGCGCACGACCTCGGTCGAAATACCGACTTCACCGCCACCAAAAACCTCACCGGAAAGCTTGAGCAAAACGCGGCGACGGCCGGTCTCATCGTGGTGAATCGGGTGCGAAATAGCTTCGGGCATGGTTCCTCCAGTGGCTTACCTAGGGGTTGTTATAGGTGATCGGGGCGGGCTCCTGCCGCCTAGTCTTTATCAAGGATACAGCAAAGCCGGGTAGCCACCAGTGGTGACTACCCGGCTTCAGGCTATAATCCCAACCTCATACGATTTCCCTTACCGGGAACCCGCACTACGGGAGGGTAGAACTGCTGCGAGTCCTTATGCACCCACGCGGAAACGTGCGAATGCGGTAGCGGTTGCGCCAGCCTCGGACAGAACCTGTGCAACAGACTTCTTGGAGTCCTTTGCGAAGTCCTGATCCAGCAGGGTGTTCTCCTTGAAGAAGCCCTTCAGGCGACCCTCAACGATCTTGTCCAGAATCTTCTCGGGCTTGCCCTCAGCGATTGCAGTCTCGCGAGCAACGCGCTTCTCGGTCTCGATCTGGTCTGCGGGGATGGACTCGGAATCCAGGTACTTGGGGCTCATTGCAGCAATGTGAACTGCAACGTCGTGTGCGATCTCGTCGGTGTTCTCACCGGAGACAGCCAGCAGAACGCCAACCTGTGCGGGCAGGTCCTTGGAGGTCTTGTGCAGGTAAACTGCAACGTTCTCGCCCTCAACGCGTGCAACGCGGCGGACAACGATCTTCTCGCCGAGCAGTGCACCAGCGTCGGTGGTCAGCTCCTCAACGGTCTTGCCCTCGTAGGATGCAGCCTGCAGCTCTTCCAGGGTGGAAGCGTCAGCAGCAATAGCAGCCTCGAGCACGTTCTGGCCGAAAGCGATGAAGGGGTCGGACTTTGCCACGAAGTCGGTCTCGGAGTTGACCTCAATCATGTAGCCAACGCCGTTCTCAACGCGTGCAGCCACCAGGCCCTCAGCGGTTGCGCGACCCTCGCGCTTGGTGATGCCCTTCAGACCCTTAACGCGGATGATCTCGGCAGCCTTCTGCTGGTCGCCGTTAGCCTCGTCCAGAGCCTTCTTGACGTCGAGCATACCTGCGCCGGTCTTCTCGCGCAGTGCCTTGATGTCTGCTGCGGTGTAGTTCGCCATTGTGAACTCCTTGTGTTGCTGTAATAAATCGGGATGACATCCCGGTGGTACATATGGCGGACGGCGCCGCGCCCAGGTCAGGGCGGGCGCCGTCCGAACGTGGTCCCCGCGGGTGGGGGCCACAAAGCATAAAGCTTAGTGGGCTAAGAAAGCTTACTTAGCTGCCTCTTCAGCCTTTGCAGCCTCGTGCTGCTCCAGGAGCTCGCGCTCCCAAGCTGCCAGGGGCTCCTCAGCTGCTTCAGCCTTGCCGTTCTTCTTAGCGTTGCGCTCGATCAGGCCGGCTGCCACTGCGTCAGCAATCACGCGGGTGAGCAGGTTGACGGAGCGGATAGCGTCGTCGTTACCGGGGATCGGGAAAGCAACCTCGTCGGGGTCGCAGTTGGTGTCGAGGATAGCAACAACGGGGATGCCCAGCTTCTGAGCCTCGTTAACTGCCAGGTGCTCCTTCTTGGTGTCAACAACCCACAGGAGGGAGGGAACCTTGGACAGGTTGCGGATACCGCCGAGGGTCTTCTCGAGCTTCTCGAACTCGCGACGCATGAGGAGCAGTTCCTTCTTGGTGTAGCGAGAACCTGCTACATCGTCGAAGTCAATCTGCTCGAGTTCCTTCATGCGCTCAATGCTCTTGGAGATGGTGCTGAAGTTGGTCAGCATACCACCGAGCCAGCGGTGGTTCACGTAGGGCATGTTCACGCGGGTTGCCTGCTCAGCGATAACTTCCTGAGCCTGCTTCTTGGTACCCACGAACAGGATGTTGCCACCGTGTGCGACGGTCGACTTAACAGCCTCGTATGCCTTGTCGATGAAGGCGAGGGACTGCTGCAGGTCGATGATGTAGATGCCGTTGCGCTCGGTCAGGATGAAACGCTTCATCTTGGGGTTCCAACGGCGGGTCTGGTGACCGAAGTGAACGCCGGAGTCCAGCATTTCACGCATAGTTACGACGGGCATGTCGTCTCCTTTGTGGTGCCGCGCGGACCTCCCATTCGGGCTAGCCCAACGCGCGCATAGTAGTTATCAGTTTTTCCTGGCGGCGGTTAGCGTTCACGGTTGCCCGTTCAGCTCAGGCCCTAACCACCCCGTGTGGGTGGACCGAAGGTCCCTTATCGGCTCCCCAGTGAGGATGCCGCTCACGCCGCGCGTCGTCAGTGATGCTGTGCGGAGCCCCTCGAAGAGGGAGGATACCCGCGCAGGCACACTGCAATACGACATTGTACCGTATATTCCGCGATTAATCCGCCGGATTGGGGTTAAAACCTGCGCAGGGGCGGCGGGTGTGTGCAGGGGCACTGTGGATAAAGGATTTTAAGCCGGATTCGGCGGGGTTATCCACAATTTTTCCTGAGGCGCTGCGGGGCGAGGCAATTCGTGATGTGCTCAGAAGATGAAGCAGAACATGAAGACATTAGAGGGAACGCTACGGCGCGCGATGCTGGTGGCGTGCTGCCTGCTGGGTGCACTTGTGAGTGCGGGCGGGCAGGGCTATGTGGGCGAGCAGAGCTACGCGGGTAGTCAGGACTATTCGGGCGGGGCTGGTTTTACAGACGGCACCACCTTAAGTGCGCCAGTTCCCAGCAGTGCATCAGTTCCCAGCACCGTTGAGCTCACCGCGAGCCGACTACGCTACCGCTCCCCCACCGCCGAATCCAGACCGCGGGTGGTCCACCCCTTTGAGAAGCCTGCCCAACGCTGGAGCGCCGGGCACCGCGGCGTGGACCTTGCCGTGCCCGAGAATGACCGGCACGTCTACGCACCGGCGCCGGGAAAAGTGGTTTTCAGCGGCACGGTCGTCAACCGAAAAGTACTGGTCCTTGCGCATCCGGATGGGCGACGCAGCACCTTCGAACCCATGGACGAAGCACTCCCGGTCGGCACCACAGTTGCAGCCGGTGAGGTGATTGGCACCGTCGCAGTCACGGCGGGCGGCAACGGCGAGCGCCCCTACCGGCGATGCACCACCGTGTGCCTGTACTGGGGCGTACGACAGGGAGGCGCCCGCGGGGACGGCAGCGGCAAGACCGCCGAGTACATCAACCCCATGAGCCTGCTGGGCTCGAAGGAGCCGAGCGTTCTGTTGCCCGTGCCGGGCGGATATTAGGCGCGGGTACTGGTGCCGAGTATGAGCAGAACCGGATACGGCTGTGGCCCGTCACCTCCCGGGAAAGGAGGCAATGGGCCACAGGAGCCAGCCTAGATCGCGTTCTCTAGCGTAGGCGCTAGGGGCAGCTACTTACTGGAGGACGTCACCGTCATCAGCACCGAACTGGTTCGGCTGAGTGGGCTGAACCGGTTGCTCAGTCGGAGGGATATAGGCCGGCATTGCCTTGGTCGGTTCAGTCTCACCGTAGTTCAAGCCCTGCTGCGGGGTGAACACCTGAGTCGGCGAATCATCACCGACAGTGTAGGCGTTGTTCTGTGCGGGGTAACCGGGCTGAGCAGTGTAACCGCCCTGTGCCGGGTAACCATTCTGAGCCGGGTAGCCGTTCTGTGCATCAGCCTGGGTTGCACCGTAACCGGTTGCAACACCCGCAGCTGCACCCAGTGCAGCAGCCGAAGCGGCACGACGCTCACGGCCCTTCGCACGAGCCGCCGCAATCTTCTTGCGGAACAGGAAGAGCAGAACCAGGATGAGCAGCAGCAGACCCACGATGACCGCGTCCACGATTACGTCGGTCATGCTCAGACCGGACACCGGAACAGTCAAGGCGTTACCGCTAAACACACCGTTCTCACTCTTGATGCTCAGCTCACCACCATTAACGGTGAACTGCACACCGGCACGCGCCAAATCGTAGTTGAGGGTGTTCACTTTCTGCTGGTCCAGCGAGGAGAAGGTCGGTGCCTTGAAAGTGAGCTCGTAAGGAACACGGTAGTAGTTACCCAGCTTCTGAGCGAGCTTAATATCCGGCTTCAGAGTGTAGTCGGAGCCGAAGGGGTGGTAGCCACCGGGGCGGGTGACGGTCACCTTCGATTCGGGCAGGTACTCGTTCAGTCGCTGGTTGAACTCGGCTTCGTCCTTACCGCGAACCTTCACGCTCACGATGGTGGCATCGCCGTCCTGACGAACCTCGGTCTCGTCATTGCTACCACCGGCAAAAGCGTTCTTCAGAGCCTCTTCTGCGCCAGCTACGTCAGAGCTCGGGAAGGAGTAGAGGAAACGTGCCTCAATGGAACCGTCCAGGCCCAGGGAGGTAGCCACCTTCACGCCCTTCATGGTCACCTGCTGCGAAAGGTAACGGTTCAGGTGAAGGACGCTCTTCGAAGAGGAAGAGCCAGAGTTACCGGTGTTATCAACCTGGTAGCTGTGATCGGAGCTGTCCTTCAGGATAACTTCCAGACCGTTGCCTTCCGGAGAGCACAGCAGCGAGCAGTCCAGTACGCCCTTCATGGTCTTGCGCACGTAGAAGGTCTTCGACTCTTCCTTGACTTCTCGGGTGTAGCTCAGATTGGTGGTACCCGCACCCAGCAGCTTCTTCAGCTTAGTGTTCAGGTCGTCCAGGGAGGAAGCGCTAAAGGTCAGGGTACGACCCACTTCTTCCTTTGCCGCGCTGGTAGAAGCAGAGGGAGCCATATAGGTTGCCTGGGAAGACGTCAGACCCTTCTTCAGCTCGGAGCCCTCAGGCTTGACCTGATTCAGGTATGCGTCAACCGCAGCGGCGGTCTCCGAGTTCATGATGTCCTTCGCTACGAAGGAGGCAGTAGCAGAGTAGCCACCATCCTTTTCCTGAAGCTCAAGAACCATCACCTTGAAGCCACGGTCCTGCACGTCCTTCGCGGAGATGGTGGAGCCGCCGGAGTTCTTCACTTCCTTCTCGCCAAACTTCACAGTGGTTTCGCTGCCGCTACTGTTGAACACACTATTCTTGTTGGAGGATTCAATCACGCCATCAACAACAAGAGCTTCGGGGAGCCAATCCAGCAGTTCCTTCGAGCTGAAGTTTTCCTTCACCTGGATACCCTGTACCAGGCCCTGCTCGGTATTGAGAATAGTGACGGTAGGCTCGGTCTTGGAACCAGCCGCCTTCAAGATAGAAGCAACCTTGGTACGGTACTCATCCACAGAGGAGAAGGGAATGGTGAAGGTCGCACGTGCCTTGTCACCCTCAGACTGAATACCGCCGTATTCCAGCCCCTCGGGCAGGTGCTTACGCACGGACGCATCAAGGGCTTCAACGCCGCCCTTAATCTTGTCCTTGTTGTCCTTCATGTTGAAGGAAACCTGCATGGTGCGGGTACCCTTCTCGGCACTCTCAAGGCCAAGCTGAGTATCAATCTTTGCACCGCAGGCACTCAGAATCAGGGCGGCAATGGTCAGCAGAACCGCCAGGAACATCCAGCGCTGACGAGCCGGTGCACTCGGGGTGTGAGTCATCGCGTGCATGCTAGGCTCCCATCAGGCGAATCGCCACGTAGTAGACAACCATGGACGCCAGAACCCACGCGGTGCTCAGCGCCGCGTGCATGATAATCGGGGACTTCGCGAAGCGGCCCAGACGGTTCAGACCCAGGTAGGTGAGAGCCTCACCCGAGAACACGGCGAAAGCAAGCACCAGGACCATGAGCATGCTCAGGAAGAACGCACCACCACCGGTACGGGTGAGGGTCAGGAAGAACACGAGCAGGTTCAGCACCAGGAACGAAGGAATCAGCGCCAGGGAAGACACCGACACGGCGTGCATGCTCGCGGTGAAGGAGGCCGGTGCCTTACCGATACGCGCGGTCAGCTGCAGCTGCACACCGCGCAGAACCTGCACACCGAAGATGGCAAGAGCCATCAGTACGTACGCCAGAATCATGCGTCCGGTCGGTACAGCCTGCGCTGCGTAGGCACCACCGTAGGCGGCACCGCTTCGACCGCCGAACATGTAGCCCAGCATGGACATCATGACAACGGCAGCTAGGATAACCAGCTGACTGAAGAAGAACGCACCCACCAGCGCCTGCAGAGTCGTGGGAACAATCCAACCCCACGCACCGGCGGAAGAGATGCGGGCGTGCGCGGTCGCCGGGTTGCTGGAGAAAACGTCCAGGAACGCATTCCAGGTAGCACCCAGTGCCTTCACCGCCGGATGCGGTGCGCTCGGCGCATAGGTTGCCTGGCCGGGCTGACCCGGCTGAGCGGCACCCGGCTGGGTTGCGTCGAACTGAGGCGCGGCGGCAGGCTGGCTGGGCTGTGCGGAGGCTGCCTGAGCCTCAGCGTTCGGCTGCGCATTCGCGTTTGCCTGAGCGAGCTGGGGCGCCTGCTGAGGCTGAACCGGCTCAGACTGAACGGACTGCTGAGGTGCTACCGGCGCGGCAGGCTGAACGGGCTGCTGCGACTGAGCGGCCTGAGCTGCGTTACCCGGCTGAGCTGCGTTACCCGACTGAGCAGGCAGCGAAGCGTCCTGCGCGGGACGCGCGCCGGCATCGTAGCCGTAGCCTCCTGCTGCGGATGCACCCTGCGACGGGTTGTTGGGAGTGTTCTCCGACATTGAGATCCTCTCGTATGGTGTGTGGAAGCAACACCTACCGGCTGAATCGGCATCAACCGGCGGCATCACGCTGTCTTTCGTGACAGGACTCTTCAACCCTACCGTACTGAACGCTATGATGCGTCTTCGTTCGTCATTTACTCATTTTCATCACCATTGATGCATTCCTTGCACGAAAATAAGCGCCTCCAAGAGCACAACAAAAGAGCACGAAAAGAGGGCGCGAAAAAGCCCCGCCCGCCGACAAGTGGGTGAAGTCGACGGGCGGGGCCGTAGGGAGTGCGGGGCTCGAACCCGCGACCAAGGGATTATGAGTCCCCTGCTCTAACCGGCTGAGCTAACTCCCCATCCGGTGCAGTGACGGCGCGCAATGGGCGCCAGCACCATCCTCTAGAGTACCTGAACGGCGACTGAGAACGAAAAACGCTCTACTACTCAAGTCCACCGCCCAGTGTCTAGAGAAGCTTAGCGGCGCGAATCCAGGTAACGCTGGTACGGAGCGTCGCTCACGTACAGCTCCTCGAAGGTGCGCCAGGTGTTCTCAGCGCTGTGGAAGCCCACGATGCGGCGGGACTCGCGACCCATCTGCTCACGCTCAGCGGCGGGCAAGGAGAGCACAGCCTCCAGCTTCTTCGCCAAATCCTGAGCGTTATTCGGTTCGAAGAGGTAGCCGTTCACGCCCTCCTCCACCAGGTGCGGCAGAGCCAACGCGTTCGCGAGCACCACGGGGGTGGAGGCGCTCATCGCCTCCAGGGACACCAGGGACTGCAGTTCGGCGGTACCGGGCTGGCAGAACACGTCAGCCATCTGGTACACCTCGGGCAGATGCTCATCCGGTACGAAGCCACGGAAAATCACGCGGTCGGACACGCCGCAATCGTGCGCCTTCTGCTCGAGAGCCTCACGCAGCTCGCCGCCACCGGCGATATCCAGCACCACGTGCTCGAGGGTATCCGGCAGCAGGGAGAGCGCCTCGATGAGCACGTCCACGTTCTTCTCTTCAGCCAGGCGACCCACGAAAGCAATACGCAGCTCACCGGGAACCTTGCCGGCGTCAGCACCCTCAGCCAGCTCGTAGTCGCTGATCTCAATACCATTAGAAACGGGCATGACGGGGCGATTGAAATGACCCAGGTCGCGCATCGCATCCGCACCAATCTGGGTGGGGGTGGTAACGACCGCGGTCTTGGAGAAGCAGAAACGCATGTCCTTCCAGGTGATCTTCTCAATCACGCGCTTCACTGCGGAGGGGAAGGGCAGGAACGGGTCCAGGTTCGCCGGCATGAAGTGGTTGGTTGCAATCACACGGATACCGCGGCGCTTCGCCTGGAAGATGAGGGCGCGACCAATAATGTAGTGGCACTGCACGTGCACCACATCCGGGCGGACCTCGTCAAGGATTGCGCCAACCTCGGACCAGATTTCCCAGGGCACGCAGATGCGGTTCGTCTCGTGGGTCGGGGGCAGGTGCGAGCGCAGGCGGTGCTCCACGATGCCGCCCTCTACCTCGGTGCGATAGCTGGGGCCGGGGATGGGGCTGGCTGCGACTACGTGTACGGAGTGGCCGCGCTTGAGCATGGAGGTGGCGAGGCGGTGACCGAATTGTGCTGCACCGTTGATGTCCGGCGGGTAGGTTTCTGCGCCAATCAGAATCGTCTTTGCCTGTTCCATGACGGGGCTCCTCATCGGGGTGTAGTGTGTCGGTGACTTTGGGGTTTCGGGTGCGACGGTGCGCCGCTCTACCTCTGTCTGCCGCGTGCACCGGGTGGGTCCAGTACGTACAGCACTTGTCTATTCTACCTGTGAGCTGCGTCCTTCTCCGATTCGTGGAGGGATGGTTTTGGCTGGGAGTTACCTCCAAACCTCCCGTTGGGGCAGGAGCCTGCCCCCTGCCTGTAGACGCACAAACGCCCCGATACGAGTATCGGGGCGTTTGGATGCTTGGCGTTAAACCTGCGCCGGTTGAGCGGCGAACGGTATTTAGCGGCGAACCAGGCGGTTCAGGAAGTGCAGGACGGTTGCAATGGATGCGCCCAGTGCTGCGAAGGACTTCCAGCGTGCCTGCAGAACCTCGGGCTTGCGCACGTTCTCTGCCAGGCCGCGGCCGGTAGCTGCTGCACTTGCAGCAACCTCAGAGGGCACTGCCTTGAGAGCGTCCAGAGCCTGCTGGGTGTTGTTCTGAACGTCGCCGGTGTAGGACTGCAGGTCGTCGCGCAGGGCTGCCAGGTGCTGGCGACGCTCTGCGGTGCGCTGCTTGAGCTCTTCGAAGGTCGGCGGCTTGGGCTCTTCCTCACCGCGTGCCTTGCGCTCTTCAGCTTCCTGACGTGCGCGTTCTGCTGCTTCTTCAGCTTCCTTAGCCTTCTGCTCTGCACGCTCTGCCTGTTCCTTCTTCAGGCGCTCAGCGGACATGGCGGTACCTTCCTTGAGTACGCCGAGGTCGAAGAGCAGACCGAAGATTGCGGATTCGGGCTTGAACGGCAGCTGTGCCTTGACCTTCTTCAGACCGACCAGGGCGCAGATTGCCAGGACGATGAGGAAGATGAGGGCGAAGACCAGCGCGGATGCCCAGTAGGGCATGACGGTGCCGAGGCCGAGGATTGCTGCGGCGACCAGCGCAATGATCAGGAACAGACCGAAGACTGCTGCGACGCCGAAGAAGGCTGCGCCCTTACCAACGGCGATGCCCTTGGTCTTCAGCTCGTGCTTTGCGATCTGGATTTCGTCCTTGATCTGGCTGGGTCCGAGGGTCTTGAAGGTTTTGCCAGCGTCGATGATGTTCGCGACGCCGGACTTAATCCCGCTGATGCCAGCAAAGAAACCCTTGGGTGCCTTGGGATTAGTAGTAGTGGTCATGACCACCTCTCCGTGACGTGTTTTTGGAGGCTTCTTTTTCGCACTCCACCTCCTATAGTTTAGCCCCTTATGATACCTGCGCGTGACCGTTTGGGCGGAGGGTTGCCGTATCTCTTCAGGTATTTTTGACTTTCTGGAGGCTGGGTTGAGCTACTGGCGTAGCTTTCTGGGTTTGGTTACGCTTGTGGATTTGCTCTGGAGTAGGCGCAAGAGGATACAGGAGGGGCGCTCCCCCCGCTGAGCGTTGGGCGGATGTGTGGCGTGTGTGGGTGGGGAACTTTTCTGTGCGTTAGGCTTCATATTTTTGCGGGGTGAAGCATCTTTGCCTCGCGGGGGCGTAAGTCCGAGGGGTTAGTGGTTCACGCCGTGGAGAGAACGTTCCGACTGGACTCGAACTAGCGAGGCGAAGATTTTCCGAGCGCGCGAGGAACCAAAAATCTTTGCATCCGCCTACAGATTCCTGTTGCTCTGGACTCGAACCAGACGGAGCCTGGAGCAGGCGCCCCAGCGCCTGCGTATGGCGGAGTGGTTACTGGTTCGAGCCAGAGGAACAGATAAAGCAAGAACCCCCAAGGCGGAGCCTTGAGGGTTCTTGCTTTATGCGCTCCCCCGACTGGACTCGAACCAGTAACCCTTCGATTAACAGTCGAATGCTCTGCCAATTGAGCTACGGGGGATTATTTTGTTTTCGTTGTTGGTTTCCCTTGCAACGAGTAATAACTATACCGGGGCTGCTTGGGCTCCGCAACTTGAAATGCCGTGAAGTGCATCACTCTTTGGGTTGAGCGGTTGGGCTGAGTGGTTGGGCCGTGTGGTTAGTTTGGGTGGCGCCCCCGGCAACCTGCAGAATACGGGGCATTCGGCAGGTTGCCGGGGCGTAAGCAGAAGAACCGTGCTTAGCCGCGCTGTGCGTTGAGCTGTCGGCGGCGCATTTCCAGTTCGAGGAGCTGACGCTGTACCGCTTCGAATTCTTCGTCGTCGGGGTTGGCGCTGAGCTGCTCTAGGCGCATCATCAGGTCGGATTTTTGGCGGGCGATCTGCTGTTCGAAGAGGGCGTTGAGTGCGCCGGTGACGAAGTTGGGCAGGTGCTCGTCGCTGCTGATCGGTAGCGGTGAGACGGCGAGCTCCGCAATGGCGGGGTGTACGCCTTCTACCGCACCGGAGCGCACGCAGTTGATCCATTCGATGCCGGGGGTGGGCGCCATGACGGTTGCCGCGTGAATAATGCCGGCGGCCACCTCGCGGTGGGTGCGGTAGCGGAACTGCACGGTGGCGAGGTTACGCCACTGTTCCACGCTGATGAGCTCGGGGTGCTGCAGGGCAATCTCGAGCGCCGCCTTTTCGAGGCGAGCAACCGGGTCGCGCGGGTCGGGGGTGAGGAATTCCTCGACGGCGGGGACGGTCGCCTCCGGCTGGGGTGCGGCGGGCTGAATGCTGCTTGGCGGGTGCGCGGCAGCGTTCTGCCCGGCGTAGGCGCTGGGTGCGGTGTGGTCTTCCGGGGGCGGTGCATCGTAGGCGGGGTCGTAGGGCGCGTCAGCGTGAGCTGCCCCCTGAATACCTGTATAACCCGGCGCACCCGCGTACCCCGGCACACCCTGCGGCCCCTCGTTCAGACGCTCGTAACGCGGCGCGGCGGCGGTAGCCTCCGCCTGCTGGGAGCGAGAAAGTTTCGGGTGGTTCTGCGCGTACGCCACGGCACGCTGAATCTCGTCCAGCTCCAGACCGAGCTGACCAGACACCTTACGCATGTATGCGGGGCGCAGGTCGCGGTCCTTGATGCCGGCAATAATCGGGGCGATAGCGCGCATCGCCAGCACGCGGCCTTCAAGGGTCGCCAAATCGTACTTGGCGAGGGTCGAATCAATTGCGAACTCGAAGAGCGGGCGGCGTGAAGCAATCAGCGAGCGCACGGCGGCGTCGCCCTTGTGCAGGCGCAGGTCGCAGGGGTCCATGCCGTTCTCGGCAACCGCTACGAAGGTCTGCGCGACGAATCGCTGATCCTCCTGGAAGGCTGCCATGGCGGCTTTCTGTCCTGCGGCGTCGCCGTCGAAGGTGAAGATGATTTCGCCGCCGGAGCCGTCGTCGGTAATCATGCGGCGCACCATCTTGATGTGGCCGGGACCGAACGCGGTACCGCAGGTGGCAACGGCGGTGGTGATGCCGGCGAGGTGTGCCGCCATGACGTCCGTGTAGCCTTCCACGATGACGACCTGCTTATTCTTGGTCATATCGCGTTTTGCCAGGTCAATACCGTAGAGCACCTGGGATTTCTTGTACAGCTGAGTCTCGGGGGTGTTCAGGTATTTGGGGCCCTGGTCGTCGTCGAAGAGGCGGCGGGCACCGAAACCGATAGTTTCACCGGCAATGGTGCGAATCGGCCAGATGATGCGGCCACGGAAGCGGTCGTACAGGCCGCGGTTACCCTCCGAGAACATGCCGGTCGCCTTCAGCTCCTCATCCGTGAAGCCCTGGGAGCGAAGGTGCTTGAGCAGGTGGTCCCAGCCGCGCGGGGCGTAGCCGACACCGAACTTGCGGGTTGCGGCGGGGTCGAAACCGCGGGCGCCAAGGAAGCGCTGCGCCTCCTGCGCGTCCGGCGAGTAAAGGTTGCGTTCGAAGAACTCGGCGGCAATCTTGTGCGCGTCGAGCAGGCGGCGGCGCATACCCGCCTCGTAGCGGTCGCCGGGCTTACCGCCCTCGTAGTGCAGGGTGTAGCCGATGCGCGCGGCAAGACGCTCCACCGTCTCAACGAAGCTGGTGTGTTCCATCGCCATGACGAAGGAGTACACGTCACCGGATTCACCGCAGCCGAAGCAGTGGTACGAGCCGACCTGCGGGCGCACATTGAAGGAGGGCGTGCGCTCGTCATGGAACGGGCACAGCCCCTTGAAGGTGCCTATACCGGCGCTTTTGAGGCTCACATAGCCTTCAATGATTTCGCGGATATCGGTACGGGCGCGGACTTCGTCAATGTCTTCTTTGCGGATTAATCCAGCCATAAACTCAATTCTACGGTGGGGGTCAACAGGTAGCGCCTACAGGCGGTGCAGGAGTGGGAAATAGCGTGCGAACAGGCTCATAAAAAGGATGCGCCGCGACGCGCAAACAGCACGCCGCGGCACACAAGTGACGGTGTTTAGCCGCCGGAAATATCCAGCTCGGCCTCCACCAGGCCCAGACGCTCAGCATCCCCCAGGATGCGCGAATCCAGCCAGCCATCGGGCAGGTGCGGCTGCTTGGGGCTGCCGGCGCGACCGCGCGAACCCTCCACGGCGGCACCCGGGTAACCAATCGAGTGGTCCAGCTGAGCAATCAGCTCACGGAAGGTCGCCAGGTCGGGCACCTGAGCCATCTTCGCGCGCAGCTCGCCGCCAACCGGGTAGCCCTTGAAGTACCACGCCACGTGCTTGCGGATCTCACGCAGGCCTCGGGTCTCATCGCCGAAGGTTTCCACCAGCAGTTCTGCGTGGCGGTAAATCATGTCCGACACTTCAGTCAGGGTCGGGCGGATACGCTCCGACGAACCCTCAAACGCATTCTGCAGGTCGCCAAACAGCCACGGGCGGCCCTGGCAGCCGCGACCAATCACCACGCCATCCACGCCGGTCTGCTCAACCATGCGCACCGCATCCTCAGCGGAGAAAATATCGCCATTACCCAGAATCGGCACGTCCGGAATCAGCTCGCGCAGCTGCGCAATCGAATCCCAGTCAGCCTTACCCGAATAATGCTGCGCCGCGGTACGACCGTGCAGGGCAATCGCCGCAACACCGGCATCACGCGCAATCTTGGCGGACTCCAAGAACGTAATGTGGTCATCGTCGATGCCCTTGCGCATCTTAATGGTCAGCGGAATATCGTTGCGGGACGCCTCCTTCACCGCGGTCTGCACAATCGCCGTGAACAGGTCAGTCTTCCAGGGCAGGGCGGCACCGCCACCGCGGCGAGTCACCTTAGGAGCCGGGCAGCCAAAGTTCAAGTCAATGTGGTCGGCACGGTCCTCTTCAACGACCATGCGCACAGCCTTACCGACGTTGACCGCGTCCACACCGTAAATCTGGATGGAGCGGATCTTCTCGTCCGGGTCATGCTCAATAATGCGCATGGACTCGGGCTTACGCTCCACCAGGGCGCGCGCAGTCACCATTTCGGTAACGTACAGGCCGCCGCCATATTCACTGCAGAGACGGCGGAAAGCCTTATTGGTCACGCCAGCCATCGGGGCGAGAACCACGGGAGTATCAACGGTCAGTTTGCCCAGTTTCAGGGGCGGAAGGGTAAGACGGGGTGCTTCAGAATTCACCCCTATATTGTGGCATACGGGGGCAAATCGAGAACCGGACTCAGCTGAGGGGGTACAGCGGCGCGGTACGGCGGTGCGGCACTATAGCGCGGCACAGGCTCAGCACTCCTAAGGAGGCGCAGGCACGCCAAAGGGCGGGGAAGCACTCCGCTCCCCCGCCCCTTGTGGCAAGCGTCAGCCAGCAGGCTCGATGCCGAGAATCTACTCGGGAACCTACTCGGTCACGTAAATATAGGTCGGGTCACCCTCCACAGAAGCAGTACCGGCACGTAGCAACACGTCGGTCACCTGAACCAGCGCCTCCATAGAGTCATCAACCTCAACCAGCACCGGGTACTTAGCGCTCAGCAGGGACAGCACCTGCATAATCGCCTCCACGGCGCCCTCATTATCGAAGTCGTAGCCCAGCAGCAGCTCGGTGGCGGTGTTCTCATTCACCAGCGCCGCCTCCGGGTCAGTCTCGAAGGGCTGGTAGCTCACCGCAAACGCAACAATCGGGCCCTTCTTGCCCTCGGCGGCCGCCTCTCGAATATGGTCGCGCAGCACCACGGCGCCAAAAGCACGCACCTCATCCGAGAGGAAGTATCGGTTCACCGTGCCCAAACCCACCTCGGCGGGAACGTCCCACTCGTGGGCGCGGCGGTAGAACTCCCACAGCGCGGCGGTCAGCTCGACCGAACCGGTCGCCAAATCCTCAATCGCCTGAGTCTCGTTACCGTCAGCATCCTCACGCAAAGACACCGGAGGAATCGCGCCCGGCTCCACACGCACCATACGGGAACGCTGAACCAGCTTAAAACCAGCAGCCTGCGCGAACTCCTCACCATCACTAAACGGCGCAAGCTTCACACGCAGAGCAGTGGTCTGACCGTGCGCCGCCGCAACCTCACGCAACGCATTCAGCAGGGCGGTGCCAATACCCTGACGGCGGTGGTCAGCAGCCACCTCCACATACGACCACAGACGCGTCGGATGCAACAGCGAAGCAACCACAGTACCCGCAGCAACCGGCACACCAGAAGCAGTCACCACCAGAGTGCGGCTAAACGGTGCATCCGTATCCGGGCCGAAAAGGCCACGCTGGCGCTCCTCAACCTCATTGCGGGCAGAGTTCCAAATCTCAAGCAGGGCAAGGTCATCACCCTCCTGCCAGGGGCGAATCTCAAATTTTTCGCTGAGACGTTCAGCCATATCCGTGCACCTTTCCTTCGCTCACGTCGATCGTGCCAATCGTGCCAATCAGTCTAACCAGGGTAGCCCAAATACACGACGGCGGGTAGCCTCTTTCGCTCTAAGAAGCTACCCGCCGACCATGTATCAAATATTTTTAGCCTGCCAGGCGTGCAGCCAGGTAAGACTTCACCTGATCCAGAGCCACACGCTCCTGGTTCATGGTGTCGCGCTCACGGATGGTCACAGCCTGATCCTCGAGAGTGTCAAAGTCCACGGTGATGCAGAACGGGGTACCGATCTCATCCTGGCGGCGGTAACGGCGGCCAATAGCGCCCGCCTCGTCATAGTCCACGTTCCACAGGCCACGCAGCTCATTCGCCAGCTTAGTTGCCGGCTCAGACAGTTCAGCCTTCTTCGACAGCGGCAGGACAGCAGCCTTAACCGGTGCCAGGCGCGGGTCGAGCTTCAGCACGACGCGCTTATCCACGCCTCCCTTAGTGTTCGGTGCCTCATCCTCAACGTATGCATCAACAAGGAACGCCATCATCGAGCGGGTCAGACCGAAGGACGGCTCAATCACGTACGGCACGTAACGCTCGCCGGTAGCCTGATCGAAGTACTCAAGCTTCGCGTTAGAGTGCTCGTTGTGCACACCCAGGTCGTAGTCGGTACGGTTCGCAACGCCCATCAGCTCGCCCCACTCGGAGCCCTGGAAGCCGAAGCGGTACTCAACGTCAATAGTGCCAGCCGAGTAGTGTGCACGTTCCTCCTTAGGAACGTCGAAGCGGCGCATGTTATCCGGGTTAATACCCAGGTCAACGAACCAGTTCCAGCAGTCCTCAACCCACTCGTTGAAGTACTTATCAGCGTCGTCCGGGTGCACGAAGTACTCAATTTCCATCTGCTCGAACTCACGAGTACGGAAAATAAAGTTACCGGGAGTAATCTCGTTACGGAACGACTTACCAATCTGGCCAATACCGAACGGCGGGCGCTTACGAGAAGCAGTGACCACATTGTTAAAGTTCACGAAAATACCCTGAGCGGTCTCCGGGCGCAGAAAGTGCAGACCCTCCTCATTATCAACCGGGCCCAGGTAAGTCTTCATCAGACCGGAGAAGTTCTGCGGCTCAGTCCACTCACCACGAGTACCACAGTTCGGGCAAGCAATCTCATCCATGCCCTCAGCCGCACGGCCCTTCTTCGCCTCAAAGTTCTCCAGCAGGTGATCCTGACGCAGACGCTTGTGGCACGACAGGCACTCAACCAGCGGGTCGGTGAAGGTCGCCACGTGACCGGACGCCTCCCACACCGCACGAGGCAGAATAACGGAAGAATCCAGGCCAACCATATCCGCACGGGAGCGGACGAAACGCTGCCACCACTGCTGACGGATGTTTTCCTTCAGCTCTGCACCGAGGGGGCCGTAGTCCCATGCGGAGCGGGAACCGCCGTAAATTTCACCGGCCTGGAAAACAAAGCCGCGGCGCTTCGCGAGCGCAATAACGTTATCGAGGGTGGACTTTTCAGCCATAGTTACTCCTTCTGCCCCGCCACCGGCTGTGACGTGCGTGAGTTCGGGTTGATAAGGGACGCAACCCAGAACAGGGCGCCCGTATTCGCGCTCATCGGCGCAATATGCACACTTTTTGATGCAAGACACTAGGGTACCATCACCACCCCACCCCTGGGTATGCCCACCCGGCCCAGCACCGCCCCATTTTTCGGGGAGCCAGGACGTACCCGGCGGGATAAACTAGGAAGCATGGAAGAAATTTTTATTCGCGACGACATGATCCGCCTCGGCCAGTTCCTCAAGCTCGCCAACCTCGTAGAGGACGGCGCGCAGGCACGCGAGGTCATTCAGCACGGCCTGGTAAAGGTCAACGGCGACATTGAGGAAGCACGCGGCAAGCAGCTGCACCCCGGCGACACCGTCACCTTCAACGGCGTGACCGTGAAGGTTGCGCACGAGGACTAACACTCCCCCTGACGTGAAAGCTTGAGGGGCGAAATCTGTGAGGGACGGCGTACGTCCTCGTTCCTTTTTTCCCCCCCTACCAGCGGAGGCGGGGCGCCGCATATTTCCTCCGCGCCTACGCAGGGGCACCCGTCACCCGGACGCTCCGTCCCTCCTTGCTTCGCTGCGGAGAGCGTCCGGGCTGACACCCTGAGGGCGCATCCGGAAAACGCGGCCGCACCCGCTCGGTAACCCTTGCTATACCCAGCGAGGAAAGGCGGTATCGTCCGAAGTGACATCAGGGTGCCCGAAGCGAAGCGAGGGCGGGTCCCCTGTAGGAACGAGGACGAATACCGCTTTCCGCGCGGAACTCAACGTAAAGCCCCCGAGCCGTGATGACCCGAGGGCTTTCCATATATCTGTATTAGGCGTCAGAGCCTTCCGCGGTGCCGGTCGCCTCCGCAACCTTCTGCGCACGAATACGCGGCTCCTTACCCTGCACCTTCACCTCCAGGAACTCGCCCACATGGCGAATCTCCATAGCGCTCACACCGTGACCCGCACCGGCGTACAGCACCTTAATGCCGTCGGTGTACTTGCGGATCCAGTCGTAGGTGTAGTTCACCATCTCCTGCGGGATGACGGGGTCTTCCTGGTCGCGACCGAAGAACACCGGAAGTTCGGTCTTCTTCAGCTCCTCATCCTTGAAGTACGGCGAATCCGAGTCCACGGCGTAGCCGGACAGTCCCACCACTGCGGCGAACTCACCGGGGGCGTGACGCACCATCGACGTTGCGATGCCCATGCCCTGCGAGAAGCCCAGCAGGGTCACCGAAGCGTACGGTTCACGATTCGCGCGCACCCATTCCAGCACGTAGTCGCTTGCCTGCTCAATGGCGCGCTGGTCAGATTCGAGCTGCTGGTTCAGCGGGTACCACTGGTAGCCGATAGCGTCTGCGGCAATGTAGGCGCCGGTCGAGTCCGCGGAGAACTGGGTACCGACCGGCTGCGGTGCACGCATGGAGGCGTAGGTGAAGCCCTCCTGCGGAAGGTGCGCCGCCAGAGACAGCAAATCGTGCTCCTGGGAGCCGTAGCCGTGCAGCATGAGCACCAGGTGGGTGCCTGCGCGTTCGTTCTCGGGGCGGGTGTATTCGACGACGTATTTGTTTTCGCTCATGCACCCATCTTAGCGAGGACTCCCCCGCAAATCTGCACCGTAGGTTCCGCCACTAGCTTGACCCTCACCTAACGTAAGGTTTTAGAGTGACACCATGGACGCGAACATAACACCACCTGACGGTCACCATGAATACACCGTAGGAGAAGCAGCCTCATTGCACGGGCTCACGGTCCGCACGCTACACCACTGGGAGCAGCGGGGCTTACTCAACCCGGCACATGATGAGTTCAACGGGTACCGGTACTACACCGATGCAGACCTTGAACGAATCACCGTCATCATGGGGTACCGCGCCATCGGCATGAGCCTTGACGCTATTCGCAACATACTGCAGGATCGGGCGAACAGCACCGAGCATCTACTCGCCCAGCGGGATATGCTTCAACGCAAAATCGCCGCGTACGGGCGCATGCTTGAAACCATCGAACACCTTTTGGAGGACACCATGGCACCTAAAAATGAGCAGCTCAGCGCTGCCGAAAAAGCAGAGATTATGGGTGAAGGGTTCAGCCTCGCCCACCAGCAGGAAGCGCAGGAGCTTTACGTGAAAACTAACGACTGGGCTGAATACCAGCGCCGTACGGCCTCAATGGACCGTGCCGACTGGCAGAACGGCAAACAGCAGATTGACGAGGTAGAACAGGCCCTCGTCGAGGCGTTCAACCGCGGTGTGCAACCGGGCAGTGAGGAGGCGAATGCGCTCGCCGAGCGGCACCGCGCCTCCCTGTTCTTCTTTGAGGTCACCCCCGCTAAGCACGCTATTCTAGCCCGCGGTTACGTTGAGGATGCCCGCTTCAAAGCGTACTACGAGAAGCTCGCGACCGGGCTCGCCGAGTGGTTGCGAGATGTCATCTACGAGAATGCTCGTGCACACGGTATTGACCCTGATGAAGCTAACTGGGGGTAAGCTACCCGAGGTTAAACCTTCGGGCTAAAAGTACCCAGTAGCTCAGCATGAGTAACCGAGCATCATCAGCTGAGCACGAAAAGACGCCCGGTATTCCCCTTATCACGGGGAATACCGGGCGTTACATGCTGTATCTGCATGAAAACTAGATGGCTATCTAGCGGGTGCCGTCGAGGTGACGGCGGTGCTCCTGAATACGGCGATCCAGGTGCTCAAGGTTCTGTTGCAACCCCGCAATCTCGTTCTCAATCTTTCGGCGGGCTCGCTCCATCACGTCAATGGAGAGGGCATGATCATCCGGATTGTCCAAGATTGTACGAATGTCGGCAAGACTCATGCCGGCCTGACGGCAGGTAGCAATAAACCGTGCAGCGGAGATAGACTCCGCATCAAAAATACGGGTTCCGTGAGCATCACGGGGCACAGCAATGAGCCCCTCTTTTTCGTAATACCGCAGGGCGTGGGTGCTCACCCCCAACTGCTCCGCTACCTCTTGAATACTTACCACAACTTCAATGCTATGGGGTTAGAGCAGGTCTAAAGCAAACCGAGAACCTTTACCCTCCAGTGCGACAGGAGGCTACTTCCGCAGTATCTCGCGGCGGTTTCAAAAGCACCCAAAAAACCGGAAAATATTCCCTGACCTGGCACGATACTCTTCATGCGGATGCAAAGAAATGCCGGGTGCTCACATCATGCGAACATCCGGCATTCTGTTACATAACCCTGAGGGTGAAGGTTAATTCTCGGTGGGCGGAAGGACAGCTGAGAATACCCAGCCATTCCCTCACAATCCCACACCCACTGTATGGATAAAACAACATTCAGCGGGATGCGCGTAACGCACCCGGGCGCCGGTTGCCTTTAGCGAGTAACAGAGCCGTACAGACGAGTCATCGATTCCAAAGCTTCACGTTCACGCTGCGCCTCACTCTGGGCGGCGGATTCATCTTCAACGCCGAGGGCGCGCGCCAGAATCTTCTCCACCTGCTTCGCCTCAATCAAGAAGCCGTCATGACCGTGGTTCGACTCGATAATGTCCACGGGCACCGGGGTGGGCAGCGCCTCCGCCAGGCGGTGCGACTCATGCGGGAAGAACAGGCGATCCGTGTTCACCGCCGCAATCGTCCACTCACAATCGGTGTGCGCCAGCGCCTGCGCCAGGGTGCCGCGGCCACGCGCCACGTCGTGCGAAATCAGCGCCTCATTCACGGCAAGGTAGCTGTTCGGGTCAAAGCGCTCCACAAGCTTGGCACCGTGGTGGTCCAGGTAGCTTTCGATGGCGTAGCGGCCACGCGGCTCACCCAGCGAGCCGCCCACGGTGCTTTCGCCACGGTTCTCTTCGCGGCCGAAGCGGTGCTCCAGCTCGGCGGGGCTACGGTAGGTGGTGTGCGCGATACGGCGTGCCAGGGCAAGACCGTTTACCGGCGCGGGACCGGAATAGTAGTCGCCGCCGGCGAAGTTCGCATCCGAACGAATCGCAATGTTCTGGGTGTGAGCCCACGAAATCTGCTCCGCCGTAGCCGAAGGACCGGAGGCAATCACCGCACATCCGCGCACCAGCTCGGGGTTAGTTGCCGCCCACTCCAGGGCGCGAGCGCCACCCAGGGAACCACCAATCACGTAGCGGAAGCTGGTCACGCCCAGGGCACGTACCAGGCGTGCCTCAGCGCGCACAGAGTCGCGGATGCTCACCTGCGGGAAGCGGGAGCCCCAGTGCTCACCGGCGCCCGGGTAGCCTTCCGGAATGATGCTTGCCGGTCCGGTGGAGCCGTAGCAGCCGCCCAGAATATTGGGGGCAATCACGAAGTAGCGGTTGGTGTCCACGACCGAGCCGGGGCCCACGATACCTTCCCACCAGCCGTCCGATTCGATAGCGCGAATCAGCGGGGCGGGCATGTCGGGGGTGGGTACGCCGCGGGAGACATGCGTGTCACCGGTGAGCGCATGCAGGATCAGAATGGCGTTATCGCCAGCCTCGTTGAGGGTACCCCAGGTTTCGTAGCCGATGGTGACCTGCGGCAGAGTCACGCCGGATTCGAGCTTCAGGTCGCCGATGTTCAGCTGACGCAGGTAGCCTTGCGCTTCCGGATGTTCGCGCTGAGTGCCCGCCACGGGGATGGGTGCGGTGACAGGCTGGTTGATAGTGCCGGGCTGGGCGGTACCAGACTGGCTAGTGCTCTGGGTGGTCATGGGGGTTCCCTTCACTGGGTTGGCCGGCGAGGTGGTGCCAGGTGTGAGCGGGGTACTCGTCTGCGGGTTGAATCTACGGGTTATATCTGAGGGTTGAGGTAGTGAGGCGACGGTGCCGTGCGCTCATGAAATGCTCCGTAACGGGGAATCCGCAGGTGGACCGAAAAGCCGTAGCTTACCGGTCCACCTGCGGGTTACATCACCGTTTAGGAGAGGGTGTCGAAGCCCAGCTGCAGGTCGGCGAGAATATCGTCAATGTTCTCAATACCGACTGCCAGGCGGACGAAGTTCGGGTACACACCAATCTTCTCCAGCTCCTCAGTGGAAAGCTGAGCGTGGGTGGTGGAGGCGGGGTGAATCACAAGCGAGCGCACGTCACCGATGTTCGCCACGTTGGAGTGCAGCTTCAGGGCGTCAACGAAGTTGCGGGTCTGCTCCAGGGTTGCGTCCTTGAGGGTGAAGCCGAGCACCGCGCCGGGGCCCTTGGGCAGGTACTTCTGTGCACGCTCGTACCAGGGGGAGGATTCCACGCCAGCCCAGATGACCTTCTCGACCTGCGGGTTTGCTTCGAGCCAGTGGGCAACCTTGGTGGCGTTCTCAATGTGGCGTTCGATGCGCAGGGAGAGAGTCTCCAGACCGATGCCGATGTTGAAGGCGTTGGTCGGGGAGATGGCGGCGCCGGTGTCACGCAGCAGGGAGACGCGCGCCTTCAGGATGTAGGAGAGGTTCGCGCCAAATGCGGAGTCCTTGCCCAGGTCGCGGGCGTAAACCAGGCCGTGGTAGCCGGGGGCGGGCTGGTTGAACTTGGGGAACTTCTCGGGGTCTGCACCGTAGTCGAAGTTACCGGAGTCAACAATCACGCCGCCGATGGAGGTGCCGTGGCCACCCAGGTACTTGGTTGCGGAGTGGACGACCACGTCCGCGCCGTGTTCAATGGGGCGCAGCAGGTAGGGGGTGGGTACGGTGTTGTCCACAATCAGGGGCACACCGTTTTCGTGCGCAATTGCTGCGATGGGCTCAATGTCGAGCACGTCGTTGCGGGGGTTGGGCACGGACTCACCGTAGAAGAGCTTGGTGTTGGGGCGAACGGCGGCGCGCCATTCGTCCAGGTTATCCGGGTTCTCAACGAAGGTGGTTTCGATGCCGAGGTCGGCGAGGGTGTACTTGAGCAGGTTGTAGGTACCGCCGTACACGGAGGGCGAGGCGACAACGTGGTCACCGGCGCCGGCGATGTTCAGGATTGCGTAGGTGATAGCTGCCTGACCGGATGCCAGCAACAGCGCGCCAACGCCACCTTCGAGGGAGGCGATGCGGTTCTCAATAACTTCATGGGTGGGGTTGTTGAGGCGAGTGTAAATGGGGCCGAGCTCGGCGAGGCCGAAACGGTTCGCAGCCTGCTCGGCACTTTCAAAGACGAAAGAGGTCGTCTGGTAGATGGGTAGTGCCCGAGCTCCCGTTGCGGCATCCGGCGCCTGACCTGCGTGGATCTGGCGGGTTTCGAACTTCCAACCGGCGGGGTTGGCGGGAGTCGGGACGGTAGTGTTGTTGCTCATGCGTGGCTCTCCTAAGGGGATAGTTAGGGGGCCGCATGCCGAAGGTACAGGAATCGTCGTCGAATAATCCTGTCACGATTGATGTACCGTATTCGGTCACATCGGTCCCGCGCTTGCGTCACGCTTGTGCGTGCCGCCCGGTCTTCACCCAGGGCACCCCACCGCGGAGGAGGGTTGCCGGCCAGCTAGCTGGGGCTTATCGCTGGCGCTCTTGACCTGTATTCAGGGTGTCATAGGGCACGGGGCGGGGTCAAGGATTTTGTGGGTGCGCGGCACTTTAAGACATTTCATTGCAAAGATGACGTTTTTTAACGCCTGTAACAAAACGTTAGTGACGATGCCGGGGCAGTCGAGGTGCGAAGATACCCCACCCAAAAACCACCCATATAGTAACTCTCATCACTTTTACATATGCTTTTCGGTACACTGGGACTACACATACACTCACGCAGGGCGCGGTTCACTACACCGTTTGTTCACTACACCGTTTACCCTGCACAGTATCCCTCCGGTATAGGGGCCAGAGGGTCATACCAAAGGTTACCTATATGTCTCTTGTTCTTGATGCGGCGCAGCTCAGCCGTGTCTTTGGCAAAGGTGAAAATACTTTTACCGCCGTCGACCGGGTGTCGCTTCGCGTCAGTTCCGGGGAAATTCATGCTCTCCTCGGCCCCAATGGTGCGGGCAAAACGACGACCGTGCAGATGTGCTCGACTCTGCTTACTCCCACCGGCGGTAGCCTCACCGTGAACGGCGTTGACGCCATCGCCCATCCGCAGCGGGCGCGCCGTCACGTGGGTCTCGCGTTGGGTGGGGATAACGGCTTCTACCCGCGCGCCAGCGCACGCGATAATCTACTGTTCTTCGCCGATATTGCGGGGGTCTCCGGGCGAGCTCGACGACACGAGGTGGAACACGCCCTAGCCCGCGTGGAACTCACCGACGCCGCCACGCGGCCCGTCCAGGAGTTCTCCCGCGGCATGAAGCAGCGCCTACACATTGCCCGCGCTACGCTCGGCTCCCCCGCTCTGCTCCTGCTGGATGAGCCAACGAACGGGCTCGATCCCGATATCGCGCTGACGGTGCGTGCCCTGATCCGTTCTCTGGCAGAAGACGGTGCCGCCATTTTGCTGACGAGCCACCTGCTGGGCGAAATTGAGGATCTGGCGCACACCATCACCGTTTTGGGTGCCGGCTCCGTTGCTGTGAGCGGTAGCCTCGAGGATGTTGCCGCACACGCCGGCATTGCCGCCACGACTGTGGTTCAGGTTGGCGCCAACGCGACCGAGGGTCTTGATACGCTGCGCAGCTTCCTCGGCGATCAGGCGGCGGTACTTTTTGCCCCGCGCGGTTCCGGCTGGGAACTCACTCTCTACTGGCACGGCGAGCGCGCCACCTTCGAGGCGGGCACAGCGCACCGCATCCTGGCGGAGGGGCTTGCCGCCGCACGCATCGGGGCGCGGACCGAGCCGTACACGCGACCGGCGACTCTGGAAGAGGCATACCTGGCAATGGC
>FLSC01000471.1_pt2 | contig 28204 bp, 22 predicted proteins | sample 1550561 | NCBI WGS metagenome assembly FLSC01 (sample SAMEA4031775, study PRJEB14383) | metagenome | biome: human; feature: oral; material: saliva | place: Philippines | collected 2014 | reverse complement strand
TTCTGCTCGCTTCCTTCCGTTGCGGCAGTGTTTGCTTCGTCTGCATGCGAAGCTTCCCGCGAGGTGGGGCCTGCGGGGGTGTTCCTCGATTCTGCCAATGTCCCTCCCAGATAGACAGTGCCTTTTTAGTCTAACAAGGGCGCGATTCTGCGGTAGCACCGGGGAGCAAAAATACTGTTTTTCTAGGTGTTGTTTTCTGCACTAAAGGCACCATGAGTGACCTGCGTTGGATAGCTTCATTGATATGAAGAGAAAGCGGGGTCGCTACTGTACAGAAAATATTGTGGGGAATATTTTTTGCGGGTATTTCCAAGGAAAAATAAAGGTTGTTTATACATTAAGATTTAGCGGGAAAATAGCCCCCTTATGCCTCCACCCATAACGCAATGAAATATGAATTATTCATAATAAAAAATATCCCGCCACCGAAGTGACGGGATATTCACGCTTTAAGGCGGTAGCCTTCACAGCATCCGAAGCGCACCGCTTAGGGGTTCACCTCAGAGGCGAGAGTCAATTACTCAGCGTCGTGGTCGGTCTCGAGGATCTTAACCAGCGAGTCCAGAGCCTCTTCAGCACCTTCACCCTCAGCGCGCAGGACAACAACGTCGCCGTGCTTTGCACCCAGGGACATCAGGGACAGAATCGATGCAGCGTCCATAGCCTCATCTGCGGGCTCACCCTTAGCGGCGATGGTCACCTCAACGGGGAGGTCGCCAGCTGCCTCAGCGAAGATAGCTGCCGGACGTGCGTGCAGGCCAACACGGCTTGCAATAGTGGCTTCGCGCTCTGCCATTATGTTTCTCCTTTGATTAAGGAACCGAAAATATATCAGTACCTATTCTAAATGAACGGGGCGCTTCAGGACCCGCCCTTACTCTATAAATTGTACCGTTCAGCCATACGCTAACAAGTACAAAAATGCCGGATGCAGAAATAAAACTCTACACCCGGCATTTTCACGAACCCGAGCACCGCCCAGCACACCCCACCAAGGGGCGGCAGGTAGCCCCGGAATCGTTTTAAGGCTTAGAGGCCCAGCTCGTCCAGAATCGGCAGAGCCTTGCGTGCGCTCTCCTTCGCCTCAGCAGAAGAAATCTGCTGCAGAGCGATAGCCGCAATCTGCTGTGCCTTCTCCTTGGTCACAGACTTCAGGACCGCAGCCACAGCGGGGATAGCGCCAGCGTTCATGGACAGGGTGTCAACGCCCAGACCAATCAGAACAACAGCCAGAGCCGGGTCAGCCGCAGCCTCACCACAGACGCTCACGTACTTCTTCTTACCCGCGGTGACCGATGCACGCTGAGCACCCTCAACGGTCATCTTAATCATCTTCAGCACTGCGGGCTGCCAGGGGTTGTTCAGGTGCGCCAGGTCGCCCAGCAGACGGTCAGCCGCCATGGTGTACTGGGTCAGGTCGTTGGTGCCGATGGACACGAAGTCGACCTCGCCCAGGATAGCCTCAGCGTTCATCACAGCTGCGGGGGTCTCAACCATCACACCGTGAACGGGCAGGCCAATCTCCTTGAGCATGTTCGCGAAGTTGCGTGCCTCGGAGGTGGTCGAAATCATCGGAGCCATAACCCAGATGTCAGCGTCGGAGTTCTCCGAAGCAGCCTTAATGGCCTCCAGCTGGCGGGTCAGAACGCCCGGAACGGTCCAGTCGGTACGGAAACCGCGAACACCCAGTGCGGGGTTCTCTTCGGGGTTCACGTTCAGGAACGGCAGGGGCTTGTCAGCGCCAGCGTCCAGGGTACGGACCACAATGTGCTTGCCGGGGAATGCGTCAAACACGGACTTGTAGGTCTTAGCCTGAGTCTCGATGGAAGGCTCAGCGTCGTGGCCCAGGAAGCCGAACTCGGTGCGGAGCAGGCCAACACCCTCAGCCTTCAGGCTTGCAGCCTTCTCAGCGGACTTGCCGTCACCAACGTTTGCGTACAGCTCAACGCGGGTGCCGTCAGCCAGCACACCCTTGCCGTCGAAGTCAGCGACGGGCTTGCGGTTTGCGTACTTGATAGCTGCCTCGCGGTCAGCGTCGGTGGGCTCGGTGTCAACGATGCCCTCGTTGGAGTCCACGTAGACGATGGTGCCGTCAGCAATATCGGTCACGCCCTTAGCCGCCACAATAGCGGGCAGGCCCAGGCCGCGAGCCAGAATAGCGGTGTGCGCCTGGGGGCCACCGTCAGAGGTAATCAGGGCGATAACCTTCTCGGGATCCAGAGTCGCGGTATCAGCCGGTGCCAGGTCAATAGCAGCCAGGATGAACGGCTCATCAGAAACGGGGATGCCGGGAGCCTGCTGGCCGGTCAGCTCAGCAACGATGCGGGCACGCACGTCGTGGATGTCGGTGACGCGCTCAGCCATGTAGCCACCCAGGGCAGCCATCTGGTCTGCGAAGGAGGTTGCAGCCTCCCAGATTGCGCGCTCGGGAGCCATCTCCTGGCTCTCAACCAGCTTGATAGCACTCTTGATGAGTGCACGGTCGGTAGCCATCTGAGAGGTGGACTTCAGAACAGCCTTACCGTCGCGGCTTGCGTTCTCTGCGCGAGCCAGCAGGTCTTCCTTGACGCGGACCGATGCGTCCTTAATGCGCTGCGCTGCAGCCTCAGCGGTCTCGCCGCTCAGACGCAGACCGTCCTTGGGTTCCTCGATGGGCTTAGGCATCTGAAGAACGGGGCCAATAACGCGGCCGGCGTATACGCCGACGCCCTTGTAGGTAGTCATAAATTCATGTCCTATCTGTGGTTTGTCTACAGTGTAACGTGTTTTTTCACGCTCACGCCTGCAAACAGACGATCAAATGAAGGTGAGGTTATACGGCCTTTATGCGGATGCCTTAGAGCGGGCACCCACAGACTTCAGCACCACGTACACGAGTGCCGAAACAACGGTACCGGCAACAACAGCCACCAGGAACATCAGGGGGTTCTGTGCCAGACCGATAATCCAAATACCACCGTGCGGAGCCGGGGAAGCCACGTGCGCACCCATCGAAATAGCGCCAGCAAGAGCACCACCAACAATGGTCGAAGGAATCACGCGAGCCGGATCAGCCGACGCGAAGGGAATAGCACCCTCAGAGATGAAGGATGCACCCAGCAGCCACGCAGCCTTACCGTTCTCACGCTCGTTCTCGTTGAACAGCTTGGGGCGCAGAGTGGTCGCCAGCGCCATAGCCAGCGGCGGAACCATACCGGAAATAATGACGGCAGCCATGATTTCCTGGTTCACGGTCGCACCCGAAGACAGGCCAGCGGTTGCGAAGAGATAAGCAGCCTTGTTGATGGGGCCGCCCAGGTCAGAAGCCATCATGGCGCCCAGGATCAGACCCAGCACCAGAGCGGAACCGCCAGACATGGAAGTCAGCCAATCCTGCAGGGTGGTCATAACCCACGCCAGGGGCGCACCGAGCAGCAGGTACATTGCCAGGCCGGCAACCAGAGAAGTCACCAGCGGGGTGATGACCACGGGCATCATCGAGCCAAGCCAGCGGGGCAGCTTCAGGGTACCCAGAGCGTACGCAATCAGACCGGCGAGAATACCGCCAACAATACCGCCGAGGAAGCCTGCGTTCACGGCAAGAGCCACCGAACCGGCGATAAAGCCCGGAGCGATACCGGGACGCTGAGCCAAACCGTACGCAATGTACGCGGCAAGAGCCGGAACCATCAGGCTCAGACCGAAACCACCGATGGTCTGCAGAACAGCACCCAGGTACAGGGTCCAGTGCACATCACCGAGGTTGAACAGGGTTGCCGAGTCGAGAATCGCCTTGGTGTTCACCTCGCCAAGGTTCGGCACCGTAATTGCCTCGAAAACGAAGCCCAGGGCGACCAAAATACCGCCGGCAGCAACGAACGGAATCATGTAGGAGATACCGGTCATCACGGCCTTGTAGATGCGCGAGCCCCAAGCGCCTTCGGTAGCGCCTGCGCTATCCTCACCGCTGGATGCGGCAGCGGCAACGCGCGCACCATTGGGGTTCTCAGCCTCAGCCAGAGCCTCCGCAATCATTTCCTTAGGCTCGTCAATACCGCGCTTGACGGGAGACTCCACAAAGGGCTTACCCGCGAAGCGGTTACGCTCACGCACGTTCACGGACACCGCGAAAATCACGGCGTCGGCGGCGTCAATATCGGCCTGGCTCAGGGTTTCGTTACCCGAGGAGCCCTGGGTCTCAACCTTCAGGTCGTAGCCGAGCTCTTCAGCAGCGTACTTGAGGGCGTCCGCAGCCATGTAGGTGTGAGCGATACCGGTGGGGCATGCGGTCACAGCAACAATCTTCTTCACCGGAGCCGAAGCAACGGGAGCTTCCTGAGCGGAGGCAGCAGGTGCGGCGGGTGCGGCCTCGGCGGGCTTAGCCTCTGCCTTCTTCTCACCTACGCCGAGCGCACCGTTGACCAGCTCAACGATCTCTTCAGCCGAGGAGGCTTCGCGCAGGGACGCGGTGAAGCTCTTCTTCATCAGGGAGCGTGCCAGGGTGGAGAGTAGCTTCAGGTGAGCCTGGTCAGCGCCATCGGGCGCAGCAATGAAGAAAATCAGGTCGGCGGGGCCGTCCTTTGCACCGAAGGAAACTGCCGGGTTGGGTCGTGCCATTGCCAGGGTTGGCTCGGTGACGGCGGCGCTACGGCAGTGCGGAATCGCAATACCGCCGGGGATACCGGTGTCGGTCTTGGATTCACGTGCCTCGGCAGCCGCGTAGAGCTGCTCGAAGTCGGTAGCGCGTCCGGCATTTACGACTGCCTGGGCGAGCTTGGCAATTACGTCGAATCGGGTCTCGCCGAGATTCTCGTCCAGAAGGACGAGATCTGCGGTGATCAGATCAGACATATTCCCTCCTCGGGTATGTGTTGGGGCGGGGATCCGCTCAGCGGTGCCGGGCTTCTCCCCTATGAGTTCAAAGTGTGTGCTGTGTGTGTTGCGTTCGTGTGTGCGTGTGGCTGTTGGGGCAGCACCCCGGCTTATATTCCCTTCAGAGAATAAAAGCTGGAGGTGCGAAAACAGCCCGAATTAGAGCTTTAGAGCTGCAGCTGACGAACAGTGACCTTCTCAGGAGTGGTCTGCTCCAACGAAGGCATACGGGTACCGGGCAGAGCAGCAGCAGCCGAACCGTGAGCTACCGCCTGAACCAGGCAACCGGGGGCATCCTCACCACGAGTGTGGGCAATCAAGAAACCGGACAGCGACGAGTCACCGGCACCCACAGTGCTACGAACCTGAATCGGCTCGTGCACAGCGTGCCAGATACCCTGCTCGGTGACCAGCACTGCGCCGCCGCCGCCGAGGGTGGCAAGCACGTACTCGATGCCGTCGCCGAGCAGCTTCTGGGCGGTGCGGGCGGTCAGCTCGGGGCTAGCCTCCAGCTCCTCCCAGTTATCGCTACCGGTCAGCTGAGCCAGCTCCTCAGAGTTGGGCTTAATCAGGGTGGGCTTGTGCTCACCGGCGACGGTCGCGATCAGCGGCGCCTCAGAGGTATCAATAGCAATCTTGCCCTCGTAGCCGGAGGCGCGCAGTGCCGCCACCAGCTCGGAATAGTAGGTCGGCTCCAGGCCCGGAGGCAGCGAACCGGCCAGAACCACCCAGTCGGCGCCCTTGGAACGCTCAACCACCAGCGCATCCAGCTTCTGACGCAGTTCGGCGTCAAAAACGGTGCCGGGGGCGTTCAGCTTGGTGGTGGTGCCATCCGGATCAACCACGGTGATGTTCGAGCGAATCGGCTCACCGGTGGGCAGGTTAGCGAACTCAACATCCACAGCCTGCAGTGCGGTCAGCACCGGGTCGGTGGCTTCACCGGGCACGATGGCGAGGGTCGGCACGCCGGAAATCTGCAGGGCGCGGGAAATATTCACGCCCTTGCCACCGGGATCCTGTACGGCACCGACAGCACGCTGCACGGCACCGTGAGCCAGGGGTGCACCGAGTTCAATGGTGCGGTCCAGGCTGGGGTTGGCGGTCAAAGTAATAATCATTAGGCAATCACAATCTCAACGTTTGCGGCCTCGAGTGCCTGACGGAGGGCACCTTCGGGCTCGCGATCAGTAATGAGGGTGTCAATATCCTCAAATCCGGCGAAGCGGACCAGGGATTCCTGACCGAACTTCGCGGAGTCACAAAGCAGGACCACGCGGCGGGCTGCCTTGCAAATTGCGGTCTTGACGATGGCTTCATTCATGCCGGGGGTGGAGATGCCGAAGTGGGCTTCAATGCCGTTGGCACCAATGAAAGCAATATCCGGGCGCATGGTGCCGAAGTGCTCGGCGGCGCGTGCACCAACAGCAGCCCAGGTCATCTTGCGCAGCTGGCCGCCAACCAGTTCAAGGGTGACGCCCTCGGCTTCGGCGAGCTTGACTGCAATGTGCAGTGCGTGGGTGATGATGATGCGGTCATTGCCGGTCTTGAGGCTGAAGTTCTCTGCGCCGATGTGGTCGGCGAGAATTTCGATGGTGGAGCCTGCGTCCAGGACGATGGAGCCCGCCTCGGAGTCGCGCAGGATCTGGTATGCCTTGGTGGCGATGCGGCGCTTCTCGGGGGTGTTCATGCCCTGTCGGGAGGAGATGGAGGACTCCAGGGAGGTGGACTGCTCAATGGTGACAGCACCACCGTGGACACGGCGGAGCTTACCTGCTTCTTCCAGTGCGGCGAGGTCACGACGCACGGTCTCCATGGTCACATCGTAACGGCGCGCAAGGTCAGCGCCGTTGACACGACGTGCGGAGGCAACAAGCTTTGCAATTTCGGCACGGCGTTCTTCTGCGAACATAAATCTGGTGTTCCTTTGGGCTAGTGGGAGGAAATCTGTGCGTTCTTTTCTGCGTTCTGCTCGGCTTTTATGGCCGTGAGAGACATGGTTTCAGCGAGCCAGCAGAGCGCTTGAGGGTAATACTTGATTTTATGTGGGTTTTTGTGGGCAAGTCAATATAAAACGCTGTATTTACCGGAATATTACCCGAACGTTCCCTACCGAAACCACACTATGTTGGGAACCACTGCCTGTTTATGTCTGTTTGACCTAATGAGCTGTTGGGTTTTCCCACTCCCCACCATCCGCGCCCACTATCCACATAGTGCCAAGCACCTACACTGCGCCCTCATGAGGACAAAAAGTGGAGGCGCCGGCTCCGAGAACCCTCGACGAAAAGCCTCACCAAGAACCCTCGAAACCAGCGCCTCCACCGGGCACAGAACCTTATTTACCTGTACGTTCGCGACGCACGCGACGCCAACGATGCACGCCCAAAGCACCCGCCGCGCCCAGTAGGGCACCGGAACCGTTCATCAGCACATCTACCGGGTCGCCGGTGCGATCAGGCATGAAACTCTGAATCGTCTCAATGCAGGCGCTGACCAGGAACCCCGCGTACAGCACGTGCGGGCGAGCCTTCGGCTTGAGCAGCAGGGCGAAAAGAAAACCGCCCGGAATGAACATGATGACGTTCGAAAGCTGCTCGATGCTCGAATAGGTGATGAACGCAGGCAGCCAGCCCTCGGCGTGGCCGGTATCCAGCAGCTGCGCCAGGCGGCCGCCCATCTCGTTATCGTCCACGTGCACGGGGGCGAACACGATACTCGCCACCGTCGCACAGTACAGCGCCGTGACGGGCCAAAGAATCAGCCGCCACACGCGAGCGCCGAAGTGACCGCTACCGGGTTGTGCTTTACCAAACAAGGCGACCCACCTCGTCGAACTGCTTGGTCGAGTCCCACGCGAACAGGCCCGGCACGTCAATCGTGAGCGGTTCGGCGTTCGGCACGGTTACGGTCCACTCTTCACCGGCTGCTGCGGAGAGCGCGCGGCGGATAAAGCTGCCGTGGCTGACGGCAATAATCTTCTGGTCGCTCGAGGCTTCAGAGAGTTCACGCACGATATTGCGCAGGGTGCGCACCGCACGAATGTATACGTCACGCTCGGATTCCACGTTCGGGTAGTAGCGTTCCGGGGCGCGGCGTTCGGGGGCGGGAATGTCCAGGCCCTCGCCGGCGCCGTAGGCGCGTTCCACCAGCTCGGGGTAGGTCTTGTGTACCTGCAGGTCGAAGTGCTCGCCGACCAGCTGCGCCGTCTCGTGGGCGCGGGACAGCGGGGAGGACACCAGCACGGTGAATTCTAGGCCCATGTCGGCGAGCTTCTTGCCGGTGGTGCGTGCCTGCTCGCGGCCGGTGTCGTTGAGCGGAATGTCGGTGATGCCCTGCATCAGGTTCGCTTTGTTCCAGTCGGTCTGGCCGTGACGAATCAGGGTGAGGGTCGTGTTCTCGGCACCCGCCGGGACCTCTTCCGGGCCCAGCTCGGGTTCCAGGTGCTGCACGAGCAGGCGGTCGATTGCGTCGTCCAGGTACTGCAGGGGCACCTCGGTCAGGGAGGCGTTCACCGGGATCGGGTAGATGCCGTCTTCGTTGAGCAGTTCGGGGTGGCGCTCAGCGACCAGGGCGGTCATGGTCATAGCGATCAGCATGCCGTGCGCGGCGACCACAACGGTCTGACCCTCATATTCACGGCGGACGCGGTTCAGCGCCGCGAGGGAGCGGGCGAGGAAGTCCTTCTTGGGTTCCACGTTGTACGCGTTATTGGACTGACGGGAGGCGAGAATCAGCTCGCGGGTAGCGACCTGGCCCTCTAAATCGCCAAAGGAGCGTTCCTGGAAGCCGTCAACGGCACCGCGGTAGGGTACACCCAGGCCTTCGGCTACGATTTCGGCGCTTTCTACGGCGCGGGAAAGGGGTGAGGAGACGATAGCGTCCACGGTGGTGCCCTCAGCCGCTGCCTGCTGCAGGGCGCCGATAGCGGTGCGGACCTGCTCCCTGCCGGTGTCGTTGAGGGGGATGTTGGTGCCGCCCTGGAAGCGGTGGTCAATGTTCCAGTCAGTCTGGCCGTGACGCAGGAAGATGATGCGGGTTCCTGCCTCGGGGTCGGCTACCGGAGTGATGATGGGGGTGTTCTGTGCGTCGGTCATCTTTCTAGTATGGCACTGCCTCCGTGTAGTTCAAGGCTTCCGTGCGGTTCAAGGCCTCGGTGCAGTTCAAGGGGTGCGCGGCTTATCCTCTATGCTGAGGCGTGCTCATACCGCGGTATGAGGTGCGAGGCGGCTGAGCACCCGGTCGAACGAATTTTTACAGGGTTTTCCCATATTTTTCAGCCCCCAGACGGAGGGGTGAGCCGCCAAGAAGCTGAGATGATAGAAATGTACTTCCGTTAGTTCATACCCAATGAAGGTTGTCATGACGCAGAATCCTCAATCCCAGAACCCGCAGTTCCAGGCTCAGAACCCGTATTCAATGACCCCTCCGCAGGCGGCGCAGCCTGCGGGTCAGTATTCCGTTCAGCCCGGTCAGCAGAGTCAGCCCGCTCAGCCTAACCAGCAGGCGGGCTACTATCAGGGTCAGCCGCAGGGCTACCCGGCTCAGGCGCCTCAGCAGATGCAGCAGGCGCCCTTCGCACGCGGTGCGATTATTTCTGCCCGTAACCTGCACAAGTCGTACGGCAATAACCCGGTGCTGCGTAACGTGAGCCTGGATATTTACCCCGGCGAGTCCGTGGCGATTATGGGTCCTTCCGGTTCCGGTAAGACTACCCTGTTGCATGCGCTTTCGGGCATTATCAAGCTCGATGCTGGTTCTGTGCTGTTCAATGGCCCGGCCGGTCAGGTGGCGGTGGAGTCCCTCAGCGAGCGTGAGCGCACCTCCTTGCGCGCTAACTCGTTTGGTTTCGTGTTCCAGCAGGGTCTGTTGGTTCCCGAGCTGACCGCGGAGGAGAACGTCTCCCTCGCCGCGATGATTGCCGGTGTGCCGCGCCAGCAGGCGCGTTCCATTTCGGCTGACCTGCTGAACCGTCTGGGTTTGGGGCAGATGCTGGACCGCCGTATGGGCGAGATGTCCGGTGGTCAGGCTCAGCGTGTGGCTATTGCTCGTTCGCAGGTGAACGGCGCCCCCGTAACTTTCGCGGATGAGCCGACCGGCGCGCTGGACTCTAAGACCGCGCGTGAGGTGATGGCTCTGCTGCTGACCATGATTCCGCAGCAGGGTAAGACTCTGCTGGTGGTGACTCACGACCCGAACGTGGCGGCGGCGTGCTCCCGCGTGGTGTACCTGCAGGACGGTCAGATTGTGAGCGATCAGCGCAATAGCCAGGGCGGTGTACCCGCACAGAACGGCTTCCAGAACCTCGGCGCTCAGTCTCAGGCAGGTGCATAATGCAAATCTATGCTCTACTCGCCAAGCGAACCCTATGGAGTTCGCAGGCGATTCTTCCCGTGCTGGCTTTTGCCGCCTCCTCGGCGCTGTTTTTGACGGTTGCCGGTGGTGTTCAGGCGCTGAGTACGTGGCTTGAGCACGCCAACGTTGACCACGAAATGATCAACCTGATGGGCATTCAGAAGCTCTACATGGGTTTGGCGTGGGTTGCCGCTCTGGTGCTGATTGTTCCGCTCTTTACCCTGGGCGCTTCGGCTGCTCGTTTGAGTGCCCGCCGCCGTGATGAGCGTCTGGCTTCCTTGCGTCTGATTGGTGCCTCCACGACCCTGATTGTGGGTCTGTCGGTGGCGGACGCGCTGGTGTACTCTCTTGTGGGTTTCATCATCGGTCTGCTGCTTTACCTGGTACTGATTTTCCCCTTTGGCGCCCTGCACTTCATGAACGTTCCGCTGGGTGCTGAGAATATGCTCCTGCCGGTAAGCGTGATTTTCTACTGCTTCCTGGGTTGTATGGTCCTGGCGGCTCTCAGCTCCCTCTTCGGCCTGGCGAAGGTCAGCATCAGCCCGCTGGGTGTGCGTACCCGCGCGAAGGCTGGTTCCGCCGGTTACATTGCCCTGGGTATCGGTGTTGTTCTGGTCATTGCCGTGATGATTCTGGCATCGACCTCGAAGGGTTTTAGCATGTTCTCACCCTTCCAGGACGGCGGTGCCGATAGCGCGATTAAGAACCTAGCGATTTTTATTGCTCTGCCGGGTCTGCTGATGATGGTTGCCATCGACCTGATTGGTACCTTCCTGGTGTGGGCGTACGCAAAGATTCGTGTGCGTATGACCCAGAAGGCGTCGGTTCTGCTGGGTTACCGTGCGGTGCTGGAGTCCCCGCGCGGTGCGTGGCGTCAGGTTTCGGGTGTGGCACTGTCGACCTTCTTGGTGACCTTCTTCGGCCCCATCCTGATTCTGGCGGGTGAGATGAACAAAACGGCGAAGGAGGTAGGCCCCGCCGCCGGCCCCTTCATGACCATCATGTCGGACATGTTCCAGGGCATGCTGCTCATGCTGTTCTTCTCGTACCTGCTGGTCACTCTCTCCGCAGTGTTGAACCAGAGTGCCGCCATTTACGAGCGTGGTTCGCTGTACTCTTCGCTGAATATGATGGGTACCCCCACGAGGATGTTGCAGGCTTCGCGCCTTACCGTGGTTTTCGGTCCGCTGGTGCTCATTAGCGTGGTTTCTGCGCTGCTGGGTCTGCCACTGACGGCGTTGATTGCGGCGCAGGGTCTTTCCGGTGAGATTCTGACGAAGATGTTCGGTATGACCTTCGGCGCTATTGCGCTGGGTCTGGCACTGGTCTATGTGGGCCTGTTGGCGACCATTCCGTTTATGCGTCAGGTGACCCATAAGCCGGTGTCCGCTCTCTAAGCTGTACGGCTGCTACCCTCCCGTTGCGTCCGTTCTGGATGCGGCGGGAGGGTTTCTTCATGTCTGCTGATGTGCTGTGCGCTTTTGTGCTGCGTGCGTTTGTGCCCTCACCCGGTTTGAGCCCCGCATGTTTTCTCACGCACCGGGCCACCGCTTCCATAGCCTAAAGCCCTGTGAGAGACTGACATTATGTTTGAACACACAGTACCCTCCGATTGGTTCCCCCGCTGCGCAATCTTCGACTGCGACGGCATCCTCCTCGACTCCGAGACCGTCTGGAACGATGTGCAGCGTGAGCTTTTCGCCCGCTGGTCTGTTCCCTTCACCGAAGAGGTCGAGCACCGCCTCACCGGCCTGGCAGCAGCCGACGTTGCGCAGGAGCTTGCCCTGCTCTCCTACGAGGCGCAGAACGGCCGGAAGCCGGACACCGCCTCCGCAGAGTACGCCGAGCACCATGAACGCGTGATGAAGGACCTGCTCACCACCGAGCACGAGGTCATCAGCTCCGGCGTGGACCTGATTGAGGGTGCGCAGAAGTTCCTGGGCTTCCTGAGCGAGCACATGCCGGTTGCGGTGGCGTCGAACTCCACCGCGAACATTCTGACCCTGAAAATGGAAAGCTACGGTTACGCCCCGCTGGTGCGCACCTGGGTCAGCAGCAACGACGTTCCGGCCGGTAAGCCCGCCCCGGACATGTACCTGGAGGCGGCACGTCGCCTCGGCTTTGAAGGTCACGAGGCGCTGGCGTTCGAGGACTCCCCCGCGGGCGCGCAGGCGGCACGTGACGCCGGTACGAAGGTCATGATTTACGTTCCGGAAGGCACCGACCCGGCAAAGGCACCGGCCGGTTTTGGGCGCTTCGATTCGTTCAATGACCCGCAGCTCTGGGAGGCGGCACGCACCTGGATCGCCAAGCTTGAGGCGGCACAGCAGTCTGAGGCAGCGCAGAACTAAGCACGTACCGCAGACGCCTCACCGCGCCACCGCCTCACCTGATAGGCAACATCAAGAAAGACCCCCGGCCCGCTCCTCAAGGATCAGACCGGGGGTCTTCTATGCTTATCAGCCGTACCTACAGTACCTACAAGGCCTACAGGGGCACGAGCTTATCGGCGCATAACCTTCTTCGCCAGGAAGTTACCGAGGAACTGAACCAGCTGAACCAGGACGATAATAATCGCCACAACAGCCCAGGTGATCTCATCGTTAAAGCGCTGGTAGCCGTCCACAATCGCGATCTTACCCAGACCGCCAGCACCCACGTAACCGGCCATAGCGGACATATCCACCACGCCAATGATGAGGAAGGTGTAACCCAGGATCAGCGGGCCAAGCGCCTCCGGAATCATCACGGTGAACAGGATGGTCATCTTCGAAGCGCCCATCGCGCGAGCCGCCTCAATCACACCCGGGTCAATGGAGACCATGTTCTGCTCCACGATACGGGCAATAGCGAATGCTGCACCGAAGCTCATCGCGAAGACCGCCGCGTTTACGCCCAGGCGGGTACCCACCACAGCACTAGTCAGCGGGCCCAGAGCCGCAATCAAAATGATGAACGGAATCGGGCGAATCACATTCACCAGAATGTTCAGGACCGTGTACACGAAGCGGTTCTGGAAGATATTACCTGCACGGGTGGTGTACAGCAGAGCGCCCACAATCAGGCCGACCAGACCTGCACACAGCATCGTAATAGACACCATGTAGAAGGTGTCGCCAATAGCCGGAATCAGCTTCTCGGGCAGGAACTCAGACCAGTCCGTCTTCGAGGTAGCCAGCGGAAGAGTAGTAGCAAACATTTAGCGCACCTCCTGCACGCGGGTGACGGTCTTCAGCTCGGCAACGGCGGCATCAATACTGGTGATTTCACCCAGCAGTTCCAGGGTGAGGGTGCCGTACGCTTTACCCTGCAGGGTCTCGATACCGCCGCCCACAATGTTGAAGCGGACGTTACGGGCACCCAGGTAGGACAGCACCTTACCGAGCTCCTGGTTACCCTCCACGATTTCAACGTTGATGAGGTAACCCTTGTGGTTTGCGCGCAACTCAGCCGCTTCCTTGCCGGTGGGGGCAAGCTTCACGGTGGTTGCCACAAACAGCTTCGCCACATCGGTCTGCGGGTTGGAGAAGACATCGTACACGTTGCCCTGCTCCACCACGCGGCCGGACTCCATAACTGCCACACGGTCAGCGATAGTGGAAACCACATCCATCTCATGGGTGATCACCACGACGGTCACACCCAGTTCACGGTTGACCTTCTTCAGCAGTGCAAGCACTTCATGGGTGGTTTCAGGGTCCAGTGCACTGGTGGACTCATCAGCAAGCAGCAGGGCAGGGTTGGTTGCGAGCGCACGAGCAATGCCCACACGCTGCTTCTGACCGCCCGAAAGCTGGTTCGGGTAGTGATCCGCACGGTCGGCAAGACCCACGAACTCGAGCATTTCCAGGGCGCGGGCACGGCGGTCCTTCTTAGACCAGCCGGCAATCTTCAGCGGGAACTCAACGTTACCGAGCACGGTGCGGGAGTTCATCAGGTTGAACTGCTGGAAGATCATACCGATGTTGGTGCGTGCCTCACGCAGTTCGGAGTCGCGCTTACCGGAAATCTCGAAACCGCCAACGGTCAGGGTGCCGCTGGTGGTGGTTTCCAGGCCGTTAATGAGGCGGACAAGGGTGGACTTACCGGCGCCGGAGTAGCCGATGATTGCAAAAATTTCACCGCGGTTAATGGTGAGGGAGACGTTGTCGACAGCAACTACTGCCTTGGGGCCGTTGCCGAAGACCTTGGAGACTCCGTCCAGAACCACCATGGGCTCGGTGCTGTCACCGAAGCTCTGTACCAGTTCACTCATAAATTTGTATCCGTATATGTCGTGGTTGGGGCGTTAAAGGGCCTTAACGCCGGTACGCAAAGGACGGTAAGCCTGTCGTGACCCGCATCGGGTGCTTAGACTTACCGCCTTTGCGTATGCCTAGAGGAGGCGTGTATTCAGAAGATTACTTCTTAGCGCGCAGCTTGGCTTCTTCGTTAGCCAGGGACTGACGCAGTTCGTCGGTGCTGACGTTGACCTCAACAGCGGTGCCGCGGGTCTCTTCCTGGACAACGTCCATGACGGCCTTAGTGTGGAAGAGTTCGACAATCTTCTTGTAGGTCTCGTCGTCAGCCTTGTCCTTCTGAGCAACGAACAGGTTCACGTACTTGATAGCGGAGGGGTCAGTCTTGGGGTCGTCCTGCGCCAGAGCGTCTGCGGGCTTCAGGCCTGCATCCTTGAGGAAGTCGTTGTTGACGACAGCACCGTCAGCAGACTCCATGCCGACCACGGTCTGGGTTGCGTCAACGGGGGTGACCTTCACCTTGGAGGCGGAGGTGTCAACGTCGTCGATGGTGGGGGCGTCAACGTCAGCGTTCTTGAAGGTGACCAGACCGTTGGTCTTCAGCAGCTTCAGTGCACGTGCTTCGTTCACGGTGTCGTTCGGGATAACGATCTCGCCGCCCTGGGGGATGTCAGCCAGCTTGGAGTGCTTCTTGGAGAACAGAGCCATCGGGTAGATCACGGTCGGGCCGACAATCTGCAGGTCCTTGTTAGCGCTGACGTTGTAGTTCGACAGGTATGCGATGTGCTGGAAGCGGTTCATGTCGATGTCACCGGCGTCCAGTGCGGGGTTCGGCTCGGTGTAGGCGCTGAACTCCTTGTACTCAATGTCGATGCCCTGCTTCTTAGCTTCTTCCTTCAGGGTCTTGTTGAACTTCTCAGAGCCAACCACACCGATGGTGACCTTCTTGGAGCTGGAGGAAGAGGAGGAGGAGTTGGTGGAACCGCAGCCTGCCAGGCCAATGACCAGGGGGACAACTGCGAGTGCAGCAGCAAACTTCTTCACGGCTATGAATCTTTCTGTTGAATGATGATGCGTTCCGCCGGGTGCTGACCTTGGTACTAGCACATCCGATGGTAATGATGATGGGACAATTACAGCACGGGCGGGGGCGGGTGTGGAAGTTAAAAGCCATTCATGAGACACAGAACGTCAAGGTCGTCATATTTTGTCACAATTCGTCATGTAGTGATTATTCCCAGGTCACAAAGCATCACTGACGGTGTATTCAGGCGCACACAAAACGCCGGCCCGGGTACGAAAACCCAAGCCGGCATCCATAGTGCCACCCGTTACGGGCGGGCGGCCAGTCAACCGGTGCTACTGGCAACCAGTACTACTGATCGAACTCGCCCGAAGCAATCAGCTGCTCACGCACCTTACGGCGCAGAACCTTACCCAGCATCGAACGGGGCAGATCATCCACCACCACGATGCGGCGCGGAACCTTATAGCGGGTCACCTTCGAATAGCAGTGCTCACGCAGAGTATGCTCTTGCACCACTCGGCCCGGGGCGGCAACCACAGCGGCAACGACCATCTCGCCACCGGCAGGCAGCGGAATACCGACCACCGCCGCATCCGCGACCATATCGTGCTGCTTGAGGGCGACCTCAACCTCCGTCGGGGAGACGTTAAAACCGCCGGTAATAATGACTTCCTTGATGCGGTCGACAATCTGGATGAAGTAGTCCTTATCCAGGCGCACAATATCGCCGGTACGCAGCCAACCATCGGGGGTGATGGTCTTCGCCGTCTCGTCCTCACGCTTCCAGTAGCCGGCAAAACGCTGAGGGCCCTTCACCCACAGCTCGCCCTCTTCGCCATCGGGCACGTCTTCACCGGTTTCCGGGTCCACCACACGAATATCGGTGGAGGGGAACGGAACACCAATAAAACCGGCGCGGCGAGTGTCATTGAGCGGGTTGCAGGACACCAGCGGAGCGCACTCGGTCAGGCCGTAGCCTTCCACCATGAAACCGCCGGAAGCTTCCTCCCACTCGGCAACCAGCTCAGGTGGCAAGTTCATAGCCCCAGACACCGCGTAACGGATGCCCTCCAGGGACACGCCGCGCTTCTTCGCCTCATCCATGAGGCGGCGATACACCGGCGGAACCGCAGGAAGAATGGTCGGGCGGGTCTTCTTCATCGCCTTCAAAATCAGGTCCATGTCCACGGTCGGGAACAGCACCAGGCGGGCACGGCACAGCGACGCAATCGTCACGCCCAGGGTCATACCGTAGGCGTGGAACAGCGGCAGAACCGAGTAAATCACCTCGTCATCGCCCGGGTTAATCCACGCCTCACCCATGCGGCCGTTGGACTCCAGGTTGCGGTGCGTGAGCATCACGCCCTTCGGCAGACCGGTCGTACCCGAGGTGTACTGCAGCAGCGCAATATCGTGCGCGGTCGGGCGGCGATGCGCAGGATCAATACGCTCACTCTTCACCAGCTGAGCCCACGACACCGTACCCGGCGCAGGACCAGTCAGCTTCTCACGCGAAGCACGCGCGCTCTTCAACGGCAGCTTCAGCGCGGTACGCATCAGCGCGGGCATCGCCGAAATCATGTTCACCGAATAGATATGGTTCGGGCGGATATCCGCCGGAAGACCCGTAATATGCGAGGCGATCTTATCCCACACAATCGCGACCTTCGCGCCGTGATCCTCAAACATGTGGCGCAACTCCGCGCCCGTGTACAGAGGGTTATGCTCCACCACAATCGCACCCAGGCGCAGAATCGCGTAAAACGCCGCAATATGCTGAGGGCAATTCGGCAAAATCAGCGCCACACGGTCACCCGCCTGCACGCCCGCCACACGCAGGCCCTCCGCCGCACGCTCAATCTGATCGCCCAACTCAGCGTAGGTCGTGGTCGCGCCAAAGAACTCCAGCGCCACTTTGTGGGGTACGGTGCGAACCGCCTCGTCAATGAGGTGGCTCAGCGACGTCTCAGGTAGCTCAATATCGCGGGCAGTCCACGAAGAATAATTCTTCAACCAGGGGCGATGCGCCAACGGATGCGCGCCAGCAGATGCGCCAGCGGGGGATGCAGGTGCCGCCGCATCCTGCAGGTTCGTGTTCTTCTGAGCCTCAGTCATGCATTGATTGTGCCTTCCCACACCCTCACGCTTCAACTCAGCACCGTTTCTTTCCACGCTGAAAATCACACGGTACACCCGCCCCAGATACCGCAATAAACACCGAAACACTAAGGCAGAACCCCGCAACTCTGGGATACTTAAAGCATGAGTAAACGACAGCAAGACATCACTGACGAGCAGTTCAAGAAGCTCCTCCGCGAAATTTCCAAACGATTCGCTATCGCCGGAGGAGTCGTCATCCTGTTCGGAATGGCCATCATCGCACTTGCTTACCTTCTGGGAGGAGCCCACTAATGCACACCCCGCAGCGCCCCACCGGCGAGACCTTCAACCGCATGACCAACGGTTCCGTCTACATGCCCGACGCCGAATGCGCCGCACAGTTCAAGCGCATCTACGCTGCAACCGTCCTCGCCGAAGAACACTACGCACGCGGCGAACATGCCCAGGCAATGCACGTCTACCGTGAACACCTCGGCCACCTGGGCGAACACGCCCACATCCGCCCCGGCGCACGCTTCGACTACGGCGTGAACACCTACATCGGTGACGGTTCCTTCTTCAACTTCGGTACCGTCTTCCTGGACGTCTGCCCGATCCGCATCGGCTCCACCGTACTGGTTGGCAGCAACGTACAGTTCATGACCCCCACCCACCCGCTCCACCCCGGCGACCGCGCCGACTACTGGGAAGCAGGCGCACCCATCACCGTTGAAGACAACGTGTGGATCGGTAGCGGAGCTATCATCTTGGGCGGCGTGACCATCGGCAAGAACTCCGTGATTGGTGCAGGCACCGTCGTCACCAAGGACGTCCCCGCTAACTCCCTCGTGGTGGGCAACCCCGGCCGCGTCATCCGCACCCTGGACGAGAACGAACGCCCCGCGCACCCGCACACCTTCTCCGCAGAAGCTATGGAAGAAGCACGCGCCTTCTACGCTGACCGCAACCGCTAAATCAGCGCCCAGGATTAGATTCAAAGGACTTAATGAACGCACAGAACAACACCCCGCAGCAGCGCCCGGCTGCCGCGGCGTCCACGCCTACCGAAAGTGACCTGTGGGAGGCGGCATTCTCCTCCGACGACCCCACCGTGGTCCTGACCGATGAGGAGCTGAACGCGGCACGCCGCGCCCACGAAAAGGCGCGCGAGTCGAGCTCTTCGGCACAGTCCTCCGCACAGTCCTCGCAGGATGCAACCCGCCCCCTCACCGAGGCGGCTACCGCAACCCAGCCGATTCTCTCCCCCGGTACCACCTCTGGAGGCGCAGAAACCGGCGCCGACTTCGGCGCGCCCGGAGACGACAACCTCAGCTGGCTCGACAAGCCTGCAGCCCCCAGCGCGGACAACGTACGCGGCGGCGTAGCCCCCGCTACCGCACCTGCCCCCGCTGCAAGCTACGAGGTGCCCGCACCCGGCAACGCCCATGCGGCATCGAGCGCCCCGCAGGCCACTCCCGCAGCAGATGACCACTTCGTCATCCCCACCCCCGCAGGTGATGCCGCCGGTTCGGAGCCCATCCTCACCGCCGCGACCGCGCTGTCCATGCAGAAGAGCCGCTACTCCCGCATGCACCTGCTGCCCGGCCTGCTCGGCTGGCTGATCACCCTCTCCCTCATGGACGGTGGCCTGTGGGCTATCCAGTCGTGGCTGACCCTGACCGGTCAGAGCGAGTCCATCGAGTACGCCTCGGTAGTCTCCCGCCTGTTCAGCGGCGCATCGAACGCCGTGCCGGTCGCGGTGGCATTGAGTGTGCTCATCTTCTTCGCCTACCTGGTGGGCGGTTACGCGGCAGGACGCATGGCACGATTCGCCGGCGTGAAGCAGGGCATCGCCGTATGGCTCTGGCAGATTATGGCGCTCATCCTCGGGTCCCTGGCGACTTTCCTCGCGCCTCAGCTGTTCCAGAACGGTGTCGCCTCCCTGTCCCTGCAGAAGCTGATTGCGGGCGATTTCGCGAACGGTCTGCTGGCGGTTCTGCTGGTTCTGGCGTTGAGCTTCCTCGGCGCTATCCTCGGCGGCCTGCTGGGACGCCTGTACCACCGCCGCGTGGACAAGTACCCGAGCGACCAGGTGGCACGCGAGGACGCCTAGGCTTCTGGACGCCTAGGCTTCTAAACGCCCGCGCCTCGTTGCGATAGGAACAAACCGTACAGAAAACCTCCGGTACCTTACGAAAGGCACCGGAGGTTTTCTGTATCTGCATGACTTGATCAGTGCAATAATACGACGCTGACTAGCTAAAACATGCCGCCTAGTGGTCCAGCAGCAGTGCAGGCTCCTCGAGGATCGCAGCCACATCAGCCATGAAACGAGCCGACAGGTCACCATCCACCACACGGTGATCGAATGAACCGCCCAGGGTCGTCACCCAGCGAGGAATAACCTCACCATCAACCACCCACGGCTTCTGCTTAATCGTACCGAAGGCAATAATCGCCACCTCACCGGGGTTAATAATCGGGGTACCCGTATCAATACCCAGCGAACCGATATTCGTAATGGTCAGGGTGCCGTTCGCCATCTCAGCGGGCTGAGTCTTACCCTCACGGGCGCGAGTGGTCAGATTGTTCAGCGCAACCGCCAGCTCACGCAGGGACAGCTCCTGAGCGTCTTTAATATTCGGAACCATCAGGCCGCGCGGGGTCGCCGCAGCAATACCCAGGTTCATGAAGTGCTTAATCTGGATTTCGCTATCGGTCCAAGTCGCGTTGACCTGCGGGTTACGCTCAGCAGCCCAAATAACCGCGGCGGCAAGCACCAGCAGCGGGGTGACCTTCACGCCCTCAAAGTGGCGGGACTTCTTCAAACGCTTCACGAACTCCATGGTGCGGGAGGCATCAACGTCCACGAAGATGGACACGTGCGGGGCGCTAAACGCCGAGGAAACCATCGCCTTCGCGGTAGCCTTACGCACGCCACGCACCGGGATGCGCTCAATGCGGTCACCGGGGGTGGTTGCGGGCTGCCAGAAGGGCTGACGGGCGCCGCTATGCTGCACATCGCTCAGGTGCGCCACATAGTTCATGAGGTCCTGCTTGGTCACCTGGCCGCGCGCACCGGTAGCGGTCACGTTCGCCAGGTCAACACCCAGTTCCTTTGCGGCAAGACGCACCGGAGGCGGCGCGAGGGTCGGGCGGTGCGGAACCTGCTCGGGGGCCAAAGTCGGCGCGGGAGCCGCTACGGGCTCGGGTGCCAGGCGCTGCACCACCGAATTCAGCGGGGTGTTCTCCACAAAGCGGGAGGCACGCTCAGCCAGCTCACTCAGCAGGCCCTGGTTGCGGTTCACCGGGTCGGTGGGGGTGTGTGCCACGGGTGCCTGAACAGCAGGTGCGGCCGGTGCTGCTGCGGCCTGTGCGGGCTGGGTTGCGGAGGCGGGGCGCTTGCGGGCGCGACGCTTCACCGCATCCGCCTTGGGGCCGGAGCCAACCAGCGCGGTACCGGACTCGACCTCTGCCGCGGCGGGGGTTGCCGGGGTTGCGGGTGCGTCGCCACCGCCGGAGATGCTGATAATCGGGGTGCCCACCTCAACGGTTTCACCCTCGGCAACGAGCAGCGCCTCAACGGTGCCGGCGAAGGGCGAGGGAAGTTCCACGACGCTCTTCGCGGTTTCAATTTCGACGAGGACATCGTTGATGGCGACCTCGGTGCCGACTGCCACCTTCCAGCTGAGGATTTCTGCTTCGGTCAGGCCTTCGCCCACATCAGGGAGCGGGAAAATCTGGGACATTTTTACCTCTCACTAGGGCATATACCCTATACGGAATATTCTGTGCGGGCTTTCAACCCGCCATAGCGCAACACGCTGATACGTCAGATCAGGGAATGCCTAGTAGTCAAAAGCGCGGTCAACCGCCTCAAGAATACGGTCAATATCGGGCACGTACTCTTCCTCAACACGAGAAACCGGGTACGGCATGTAGTAGCCACCCACGCGAATCACCGGCGCCTGCAGGCTGTAGAAGCAACGCTCCGTAATCGCCGCAGCCAGCTCGCCACCCATACCGCCAAAGGTCGGCGCCTCGTGCGCAACAATCAGGCGGCCAGTCTTCGCCACCGAAGCAGCAACGGTCGGAACATCTAGCGGCGAAATCGAGCGCAGGTCAATGACCTCAATCGAGCGGCCATCCTCCACGGCAGCCTCTGCGGCAGCCAGAGCAACCGGCACCAGCGGACCGTACGCAACGATGGTCGCATCCGTACCCTCACGCACCACCTGGGCGCTAAACGGATCAAAGGAAGTGTCGCTAAAGTCCACTTCACCCTTGAGCCAGTAGCGGCGCTTCGGCTCAAAAATAATGACCGGGTCGGGGCACTCAATCGCCTTGCGGGTCATCCAGTACGCCTCGTGCGGGGTCGAGGGGGTCACAATACGCAGACCCGCGGTGTGGGCGAACAGCGCCTCCGGGGACTCGGAGTGGTGCTCCACCGAACCAATCACACCACCGTACGGAATGCGGATAGTCACCGGCACCGTGTACTGCTTATCGGTGCGGTTATGAATCTTCGCCAGCTGGCTCGTGATCTGGTTGTAGGCGGGGAACACGAAGCCGTCGAACTGAATCTCCGGCACGGGGCGGTAGCCGCGCAGCGCCATACCGATGGAGGTGCCGATAATGCCGGACTCGCCCAGGGGCGCGTCCATGACGCGGCGGTCACCGAAGCGCGCCTGCAGGCCTTCGGTCACACGGTACACGCCGCCGAGCTTGCCGATATCCTCACCGAGCATGACGACGGTGCGGTCAGCTTCCATGGCGTCTTCCAGGCCGCGGGTAATCGCCTTGGCGAGGGTCAAACGTTCAATTTTCTCGCTCATGCTTACTCCTCTTCAAAGCCTGCAACGTAGTTACGGTAGAACTCGCGGTCGTCTTCCACCTGCTGGTGTTCCTGCACGTAGACGCGGTCGAAGAAACGCTCAAAGTCGGCAACTTCGGAGTTCAGCACTGCCTCACGCACGCCGGATGCGACCTGCTGCGCGGATTCTGCAACCTCTTTGAAGAAGGCATCGTCGGCGTAGCCGTTATCGCGCAGGTGCTTTTCAAGGCGAAGCATGGGATCGCGGCGCAGGGGACCTTCCAGGTCGGCATCGGTGCGGTACTTGGTGGGGTCGTCCGCGGTGGTGTGCGGGCCGAGGCGGTAGGTCTCAGCTTCAATCAGCACGGGGCCTTCACCGGCACGGATTTTCTCCATGGCGTAGCGGGTTGCGGCGAGCACCGCGAGAACGTCGTTGCCGTCCACGCGGATACCTTCAAAGCCGTAGCCTGCGGCGCGGGTGGACACCGGCACACGGGACTGCACCTCGAAGGGCACGGAGATAGCCCAGCGGTTGTTCTGCACGAAGAAGAGCACCGGCGCGTTATAGGAGGCGGCAAAAACCATGGATTCGTGGGCGTCACCCTCGGTGGAGGAGCCGTCACCGAAGTAGACCGCCACGGCGGGCTTCTGGGTGTCTTCGGCGGGGTCGGTTGCCCGACCCTGACCGGTGCGGCGGGTGCCGGTTTCAGCTTCGATGTCGGCATCGAAGTTCAGGCCCATGGCGTAGCCGACGGCGTGCAGGGTCTGCGCGGCAAGCACCTTGGTGTAGGTGTGGAAGTTGTGTGCCTTCATGTCCCAGCCGTGGGTGGTGGAGCCGCGGAAGATGGTGATCAGGTCGCGGAAGTCCACGCCACGCGTCAGGGCGACGGCGTGTTCACGGTAGGAGGGGAAGATGTAGTCGTTGGGTGCGTAGGCGAGTGCGGAGCCGACCTGTGCGGCTTCCTGGCCTCGGCTGGGCACCCATAGGGCGAGCTGACCCTGGCGCTGCAGGGCGGTTGCCTCGTCGTCGAATCGGCGGGTGGTGTACATGAGGCGGTATGCCTCGCGCAGGGTGTCTGCGTTGACGTCTTCGATGTACCGGCTGTAGGTGGGGTGTTCGTGTACGGTGCCGTTTTCATCCATAAGCTGGATGCGTTCGGGCACTCCGGGGTACTTGTCGTTCTCGTGCATCTAACCTCCACACGTGACGAGGGCTTGGCCCTCAGCGGCTTGGGTTTTAGTCTCAACGTTCACCTGATGGTGCAGGGTTTGAGGTGTTCCGGCAAGCCTGTGAGGGTCTGGGCATATGTAGTTACCAGTCTACTCTTTTCGGCTTTATCTCGCGGCAGTTACGCTGATAACACAGCGCATTATGCCCTGTCATTCACTATTTGAACATCATTAAATTAAACCTCCTATATATTCTTTTTATGGAATATATGGGAGGTTTAATTTAACTCTTGAGAGCTTTTTCGAGCCATCATTTTTCCCGCGCGAGAACCATTCGAAACGCCCAAACGGACCTCGACAAGGGAAAATAGTACATTGTTCAATTAGGGCAGGGTGGGCACTCCCACCCCTTCACAAGAGAGCCTAGAGCCCCTTCGCGAAGACCTCACAGAGCGAGAGGAAACGGTCATTCGCCTCCACCTCACCGATGCTCACACGAACACCCTCGGTACCAAACGCACGCACCGACAGCGCATGCTCAGCCATCAGCTGCACAAACTCGCCCGTGCGCTCCCCCAGGGGTAGCCACACGAAGTTCGCGTACGTGCTCGGGAAATCGTAGCCCAGCTCGCGCAGTCGAGCGGTCACGCGCTCACGCTCAGAGACCAGGTGGCTCACACGCTCCATCACCGCGTCCTCATGCTCGATGGAGGCGATAGCCGCCGCCTCAGCCAGCGCCGTCACGGCGAACGGGGTTGCCGCCACGCGCAGGTGCTGCGTAATCTGCGGGTGCGAAATCGAGTAGCCCACGCGCAGACCCGCCAGGCCCTGCGCTTTGGAGAAGGTGCGCAGAATGATGACGTTCTCGTAGTCGTGGTAGATGTCCATGCCGTTCAGCGGGGCTTCTTCGCCCTCCGGCACGGTGGAGGCGGCGCAGAACTCGAAGTACGCCTCGTCAATCACCACGGGAATGTGGGCGGGCACCTTCGCCAGGAACGCACGGATCTGGCTTTCGGTGACGGCGGGACCGGTCGGGTTGTTGGGGGTGCAGACCAGGATCAGGCGGGTGCGTTCGGTGATGGCTGCCGCCATGGCGTCCAGGTCGTGCGAGCCGTCGGGCAGGTTCGGCACCTGCACGCTACGAGCGCCCATAATGCCGACGAGGATCGGGTACGCCTCGAAGGAGCGCCAGGCGTAGATGACTTCGTCCTGCACACCGTCGGCGTTGACGCCGGCGAAGGTTTTGAGGATTTGGTTGAGCGCGCCGAGGCTTCCGGCACCGGTGACGATGTCGTCAGCGTCCACACCGAGCCGTGCGGAGAGCTTCTGGCGCAGGGCGGTGGAGAGCGGGTCGGGGTAGCGGTGCGCGGTCGCAAATTCTGCGAGGACGCGCACGACCTCGGGTACGGGACCCAGCGGGTTCTCGTTGGAGGAGAGCTTGTACTGGGTGAGGCCTTCAACGGGCGCGGGCGGCTTGCCTGCCGCGTAGCTGGGCAGGGTGTTGAAGACGGGGCGGACCGGGATATTGGCGTGTTCAGCTGACTGGCTCATGGTTCCAGTATGTGCCTGCGGGCGGCTCGGGGGCTAACGCTTCTCACCTGGAGAGCAGGTCGCAAGCAAGCTGTAGCTGTGCAGACAGCGGATGCTAGCCGCGAGCGCTGCACTCAAAGACTGTACGCAAAGATGGAGGGGCGCCGCCGGGGTTGTTTCCGGCGACGCCCTTCCTTTTCTCTTCTCTACTCTACTCGCCCCTCCACCCTCCACCGAGCCGTCAAGATTGGTTCTTGAGACTGGGTTTTAGACGGGTGCTTTTAGGCCATCAGGGGTTCACGCTCCTCGAGGGGGTTCAGGTCCTCGGGAGGGCCTGGGGCGCGGAACCCGGGGTCGATGTCCTCGGGTGGGAACATTGGCATGGGCACAGGCTTCAGGTCCGGCAGGGTCGGGATGAGCGACTCTCCACCGTCGTAGTCTCCGCCCTGTCGGGGCCCGAGGAACGGATCCTTGAGCACAGAACCAGCGTTAGGGGGCTGCAGGCGATCGATGATTGGCTGAGTAACAGCCTTTTCGATGTGCGTATGCAGGTCTGCGGGTTTGGGCAGAATATCCGGCGGGATTAGACCTGCAGGGGGCAGCTGACCCTCTGCCTCGATGCGGGCGGGCAACTTGATGGGCGCAGGCTCCGGACGGTTCAGATCCGCCGGCATATTGATGGCGGGCGGAATATTCTGCGGGTTGTATCCCTGCAGGAGGGGCACCTTGGGCGTCTGCGGCACAGGGGTTTCGGGCCAGGCAGGCTCCGGGGCCTGAGGCTTTTCCTGCGGAGTCGGCTCGGGGTGAGGGAGGGTCTTTTTGACGCCCTCGATGACGGCGGGGATTTGCTCAGCGACCGCCTGTACGGTTTCTCCAGCTTCTCGTTGGAGGCCCTCTGCCCTCTGCTTGGCAATCTCCATGCCCTGCTGAACATCTGAGACGGTATCTTCGATTTTCTGTCGAGTATTTTCGATACCAGCTTGCACTGCAGGCTTTGCTTTAGCCAGATGCCCGCCTGTCAGCTGGTCAATCCCCTCAACTACGCCCAAGCCACCAGGGATAGTTCCTGATGCAAGGGCTGCAAAAGCGTAGCCCTCGGTACGTTTGATAGTTATACCCACTCGTAGAGCGGGAGGCAGACCGTCCGGCAGGTTTGAGGCTGAGGTAACCTTTTGCTCCCCCAGCACATACTCTTTACCGTCCATTGCGGCGCGCATGCCGCCAGGCACCTTGCTACTATACCCAGCACGTTGTAGGGCTTCGTGGTAATTTGCAGCATGATGCTCATGGTTATCGACTGTGATTACCGTATCGCGTTCATCAGGATGCCACGGTTCTCCAAAAATCTGTGGCAAGGGAATCTTCCTTGCCAAATCAGGAACCCCATCACCGTCTCCTTCCACGTAGTCCACGGCAAAGTCACGTTTTTTGGCTGACATACCTCGTATCGGGGCCGCTTGAGCGTAGACACCCACAATGTTGATTTCTTTGGCAACTTCAGCGCTATTCGCCATGTTGTGGGCAATCATGGCTCCCTGGCTGAAGCCCTCCATGTACACACGAGCACCCTTGGGAGCACCGGCATCGCGCAGGGCCTGCAAAATCATCATGTATGCAGAGTTCATCTGGTCTGGGCCCGATGCTTCACGGAGAGTCCCCTCGCCATCTATGATGGATCCACCCCAAGATCCAAAGATAGTACCCGGAATGCTCACCACATACAGAGCATGGGCGGGGTCGCCTTCATGTCCTACTTCATACATGACGGTGACAAGCACGGCACTACGTTCAGCGGTCAAAGGGTTCTGTCGGGAACGCTCAAGTTCAAGGTCCTGTGCATTACCAATAGCCATAAGACGCTCAGAGCTAGCGCCTATAGAGAGCGGGTTTTTCTCGCCGCGGTGTGAAGCAATACCGTATTCCTCCGCAGAAGCTGTACGGACGTTGTAAACCGCGTTTCCACCGACAGCTCCCTTGATGAGGCCAGATAGGCCACCGCCCAGTGCCTTTCGAACGAATCCTCGCGGAATGCCAAACATGTCTGCAATGCGGTCAATTGCTCGCTGACGGGCAATTTCGGGGTTCCATACGGCATCCATGTAGACGGTGGCACCGAAGAGAATACCCGCAATGATAGGCGAATACGGCAGCGTCCGGGAGGCCGAGAAGTACCCAAACTCGGGAATGGTGAGCTTCAAGAGGTATTCAGCTTCGCCGGGTTCCCCAGCGATGAGGCCGCGGAAGTGGTCTCGGGTGCTACGTCCGTCGGACAGCTTGCCGTCCTTTGCAATGCCCGTGGAATCGAACCAGCCTGCGACGGTGTTTTCAACCTGCAGGTAGGAGCTGTGGGCGGCTCGGACGGCGGCTGCGGTGACGCCGAACTTTGTGGCACTCATACCGAGGTCTCCGGCGAGGCCGGTGCAGAGGGCGGCAGCCTGCTGGGCGCGTCCGTTGATGCCGAGGAAAAGTCGGGTCTCAGTGGCGATGCCGAGAATGGGCATGGTGCGGTCGGCACAGGTGCGGCTGACGGTGTCGAGGCCGTCGGCGATGGCGGGCATTTCTTCGAGGGTAACGCTGATGGTACCCCCAGTAAGCACTCCAGGCCCAGTGGGGTCTACGGGCCCGGAGAGGTCACCGATGGGCGCAACGGTGGGTCCGGTAATCATGGTGTCTCCTAGGGTGGGGTTAGTGGGTTCGGATGAGCGAGCTCAGCCCGTCGGGCAGGTTCACGTGCATGAGTGAATCCAGTGTTGACTGGGCTTTTTGCACGCCTGAGCGGGCGATGATTTCGCCGGGGTTGAGTTTTTCGAGAGCGTCGGCGGCGCTGTCGGCGAGTTTGCCGAGTAGGTTATCTACCGCGGAGGCGGCGGCCTGGATTGCCTGCGCTTTGGCGGTGAGGTCGTTGGCGAGTTCTTCACCGGCGGCGGCGATCATGGCGGCGGCGCCTTCGGCTTGTTCGGCTTGGTTGCGGATTTTTTCGCGGTGTTCTTGGAGTTGTCGCCGGTAGGCGCGTCCGGCTTCGGATGCCCAGTGGTTGCCGTTGAGTTCGTTGGCGCGTTGGTGTGCGGTGCGGATTTCTTGGGCTTCGGTGCGCATCCTGTGGGAGAGTTCTGCGCCTTTGGC
>FLSC01002585.1_pt1 | contig 28350 bp, 25 predicted proteins | sample 1550561 | NCBI WGS metagenome assembly FLSC01 (sample SAMEA4031775, study PRJEB14383) | metagenome | biome: human; feature: oral; material: saliva | place: Philippines | collected 2014 | reverse complement strand
AATTCCTATTATGAGAAGTTTGCCGACGGTAAGGTGGTTTGTATAGATGATGAGATACCGTTTGAGATACCAAGCGGATGGGAGTGGTGTAGAATAAGAGAGATATCTCAATCATATATAGGATTGACTTATAGTCCCTCGGAGGTATCATCTGATGGAGTTATTGTTCTTCGTTCTTCAAATATCCAAAACGGGAAAATTTCTTTGAATGATATAGTTCGGGTAAAATCATCTATCTCGGAAAAACTATGGGTAGAGGAGAATGACATTATTATATGTGCCAGAAATGGAAGCAAAAAACTGGTGGGAAAATCAGCTATTGTTGAAGAAATATCTGAACCTATGACGTTTGGAGCTTTTATGACAATTTGCAAGACTTTCCTGTATAGGTATGTCCACATCTTTTTGCAGTCAGATTTATTCTTTTCTCAGCTTAGAAATGTAAGTGGCACAACCACTATCAATCAACTTACTCAAAATAATTTCAACGGATTTCTCATACCAATTCCACCAAAGAGAGAGCAAGAGAGGATAAGCAATAAACTTTCTGACATTTCACCCCTTGTGGATAAGTATGGTGGCTTGCAATGTAAACTGGATAGTTTAAATACTCGTATCAATGAGTTACTTAAAAAGTCCATTCTCCAAGAGGCTATCCAAGGCAAACTTGTTCCACAAGCTCCAAACGATGAGCCAGCATCTGTTCTTCTTCAACGTATTAAAGAAGAGAAGCAAAGACTTGTCAAGGAGGGAAAATTGAAGAAGAAAGACGTTGTTGCCTCTTTCATCTATAAAGGTGATGATAACAAGTATTATGAGCAGGTAGATGGAATTGCAACCCCAATAGAATCAAATTACATCTTTCCAAGCACATGGGAAGTAGTTAAACTTTCTCATATTTGCAGACTTATTGATGGTGAAAAGAAAGAAGGTCAATACATTTGTCTTGATGCTAAGTATTTGCGTGGTAAATCTACTGGTACTTATTTGGACAAAGGGAAGTTCGTAGCCAAGGGAAATAACATCATTCTTGTAGACGGAGAAAACTCAGGTGAAGTTTTTACTGTTCCTCATGACGGCTATATGGGTAGCACTTTTAAACAACTTTGGATAAGCAATTGCATGTACCTTTCATACGTGCTGTATTTCATTCTTTTCTATAAAGACTTGCTACGCAATTCCAAGAAAGGTGCTGCTATACCACATTTGAACAAAGATACTTTCTATTCTTTGGTGGTAGGAATCCCACCATATCAAGAGCAGAAACGCATAGCAAATCGTATAGAAGAAATCATTAACAAGATAAAGGACTAAGCATCCTTTATCTTGTTAAATAGTGTTTTTAACGTTTCTACAATGCGTATTTGTTCGGCAATCGGTGGTATGGGAATCAGATAAGATATTAGTTTTTCCCTTGATATATTTGGCTGAGCCCCACCTTCTCCTATTTTGATAAAGTATTGCTGACTTGCCATTAAGAAATAGAATAGATACCTATTGAACACTCCAATAGGTGTACATGCACAACAAGCCTGATTGGTAGTCATTTCTTTTCCTACAATGGCAACTTTACCTATTGTCGCACCGTACATCGCAATCAAGACATCTCCGACCTTATTTATTCGTAAAGAACATTCCTCTAAGGCTTTTTGTGTTATTTTTATTTCAGTATCATATACAACTGAATTATTCAGTTCTCCTGTTCTAAGCCAAAGTACATTCCCTCCGTAATAATCTGGATTGCCTTTGGATGGAGTAGAACCTGCACCCCATATACCAATAGCCCCCATTCTGCACCATACCCAACTATCTGGGATCATAAACGGAATATCTTCTGTTATATCAATGACCTCCTTGCCAATCTGCTCATAATACTTGTTATCATCACCTTTATAGATGACAGAATCAACAATGTCTTTCTTTTTCAACTTCCCCTCCTTAACAAGTCTTTGTTTCTCTTCTTTAATACGTTGAAGAAGAACAGATGCGGGCTCATCATTAGGGTCTTGTGGAACAAGTTTACCTTGTATAGCTTCTTGTAGAACACTCTTCTTAAGTAGTGTGTTAAGATTATTATTCAGGTCTTCCAACTTATCTTGCACTTTTCCATATTGTTCTACAGCTACTATAGATTTTTTAATCTTTTCAGCAATACTCCGTTGTTCGTTTAGAGGGGGCAATGGGAAAAGCTTATTTTCAAGATAACCAGAAATTATACGTTGTTGATTTGCTGTACCCTTGAATACTGCTTCTTCTACAAAATAAGGACTTTCTAAAAAGAAAAGAAGATATTCTACAGAAAGAGTATTTCTATAAGTGCGGAGAACTTTCAGTTCTGTTGTTCCAGCTCCAATACCATTAGGAAGATTATTAAGAATCATTGATTTTCGATTTTGAAAACATGGTGTTATTTTAGCAAAAGCTACATCACCATCGGCAAAATGAGTATAACCATACTTTATTTCTCTCCACTTACGAACAGTATATGTATAGCTTGAAAGGTAAGTAGCTTCTATCTTTTCCATAGGAATAAACGCAGCCTCTTTATCGTCATCAACATAGTTTTTCGGATTTATCTGCACTATATTGGATAATCTACTCCAACTCCAAGTTAGAGGTATCTCAAATGGTATTTCATCATCAATGCAGACTACCTTACCATCGGCAAACTTCTCATAATAGGAATTGTCCTCACCACGGTAAATGATAGATTCTTTCTTATCTTTCTTGATTTTTCCCTCCTTAATAAGTCTTGCCTTTTCTGCACGAATCTTTTCAAGCAGTACGGATGCTGGTTCATCATTAGGGTCTTGCGGTACAAGTTTTCCCTGTATCGCCCACTGAAGTATGCTATTTTTTAATTGTTTACCGTTCATCGTATTCCTATTAATTTAGAAGTCTTCGTCTTTCTTTTTCTCCTTCAGATAAAATTGATATAGCTTTTTCCCAATTTTATCTTTTTGGAATGTACGTTCATGATTCATAGGTGTCATAGACAAACGAATTTTTGCAACACCTTTATTCAAGAGTTTAAGTTGTTGTGGAGTAATTCTAAATTGTGCTGTTGAACTAATTTCTGTTACAGGAATTACCATATTACCACTAATAAGACCTGCCGATTGACTCCTATTTCCGATTACTATTCCTTTCAGTTCAAGATATTCGCCTGTAAATGTCTTAATCTTCATCGTAGGCTCATTAAGAAAAGTCATTCTGTCTGAGCTAACTGTGGCGATTATTGAATATTCAGAGTCTTGCTTCGCAATGCTATACTTCATATTGCAACCTTCAGCAGCAAGTGCTTTGTAAGTATAACCTACAGTTTGCGCATTGACACTAAGTCCCAAACACATACAGAGTAGAAAAAGTATTGTCTTCATAATTAATTTACTTTTTTATAATCTTCACCATTTATACCTAACTCACCATTACTTATTGCATTTGCAATGTCTATCTTCAGCTCTTCATCATAGTCTTGTTCGGACATGAATGAAGTAATTATTCGCAAGAGCATGTCTTGAGAAAGCAGCTGGAATATAATTTATATCCCTTCTGTTTAAGGAATGCTCTGAAATTAAAGAGACCTAACTGAGTGGTTTTGCTCGCCTCATTAATAAGGTGAGCAAATTGTAACTTAAACTCTTTCAGTGATTTACCCTTACATAAAACATAGCCATTATGCTTTAGCTCATCACCATTAGAAGCAAGGTATCTATCAATGGTGGAAACATCTACACCATAAATTTCGGCAACCATTTTTTTTGTCAGCCAATATTCTCCTTCAAAGAGCATAAATGGAATATCAAGTTGCTCCTGTATCTTATTAATAGCAAAACGGTTGTTGAGTACGTTTTGGCGTTCAATATTTGAAACTGTCAAGTCTTTCATTGTCCGTCAAATTAAAGTTGCTTATCTATATTGATTTCTATTCCTAAAATCTTCTGTATTTCCGCCAGCGTCTTATCTATCTCATCGTCAAGTGCCTTACGCTTCTTGAAATAGTTGGCAAGAAGTTCGGCAGGAGGGAGTATTTCTTCCTCATCCTTAGGGAACTTGCATTGATCGAAGTTGAAATCCATTTCAGACAATTCTTTGGCAGTAAAGCAGCGAGCTTTCTCTCCCAATTCATCCGAAGTTATTTCCTTACGATCGTTCCACCAATCACAGATAGGTTGGCAATGCTCCAATCTCATTGACTTTGTCTTGGAGAAATGCTTATACCCTTCTGGCATATCAAGACGATAGAACCATGTTTTATTGGTAGAGAAGCCTTCTTCAGCTCCCTCAGCTCGTTCATTATTGAAGAACAGGATATTTGTTGCGATACTGGTATAAGGTGCAAAGATGCTACCTGGCAAACGAATAATAGTGTGGAGATTAAAATCTCGAAGCATCTTTTGCTTGATAGCCAATTTTGCTCCATCCGTACCAAAGAGGAAACCATCAGGAACAATGACAGCTGCACGTCCATTAGCTTTCAGTCTATACATGATAAGTACCATGAATAGGTCTGCCGTCTCACTTGAACGAAATTCCATCGGGAAATTACTTTTAGAGGCAGCATCAGTACTTCCACCGTATGGCGGATTCATAGCTATCACGTTTACCTTGTCTTCTTCTTTGAAATCGGACATCTTTGTTCCCAGCGAATCACAATGGCGGATATTCGGCGATTCTACGTCGTGCAAAAGAAGATTAGTAATAGAGAGAAGGTAAGGTAGAGGTTTCCACTCCTGTCCAATAACAGCCTTTTGAAAGAGTCTCCCATCATCGGTAGTTTTTACTTGTTTCTGTAAGTAATTCAAAGCAGAAGTAAGGAATCCTCCAGTTCCCGATGTGAAATCGCCTACGGTTTCACCAAGTACAGGAGAAAGCTGCTGAATGATAAAATCAGTCAATGCACGAGGAGTATAGAACTCTCCAGCATTACCTGCCGATTGGAGGTCTTTAAGTATACCTTCATAGATGTCACCAAACATGTGTCGATCGGTTGCATCATCAAACTCTATCTCGTTGATGACATTGATAACCTGACGCAGCAGGATGCCATTCTTCATATATTGGTTCAAATCCTCAAACACCTCTTTTACAATAGCCTTGCTACGAGGAGTTTCACGTGTCACCTCAAGCCCTTTTAAGGTAGGGAATAGTTTATCGTTGATAAAAGAAAGCAAGGCATCACCAGTCATGGCGTCACCATCTTTCTCATCTATCGCCCAATTTCTCCAACGCAACTCTTCAGGAATTATGGATTCAAAGGTTGTGCGTTCCTTGCTGGCCTTATATTCCCATGTTTCCTCTTGAGTGTCATACACCTTTAGGAAAAACATCCATGTCATCTGCTCAATACGCTGTGCATCACCATTAATACCCGCATCTTGGCGCATGATATTTTGCAGACGCTTTACTATATTATTTACTGCCATTTTTATGCTGTCTTATATATTTCGTTTTCAAGCTCTTTCAATGCCTGTTCATATTTATCTATCCCACCAAATAGTTTCACTATCTTTTGTGGTTTACCTATCTTATTGAATGGATCAGTATCAAGAATATCGGAGTCTTCAAGATTCAAAATACCATAATCTGCATATTTATCGAGAAGAGCTTCTAACACCTCTCGCGCCTTACCTTCATATTTGGCAAAGTAATTCCGCTTCTTGACATTATTTGCCCTTTCACGTCTTGCCATAGGTGGTTGGTCGTATGCCACATGACATATCACATCGAAGATGTCTGCATGCGCCAATGCTGGATTCTTTTCTCTAACAGCATCAACAAGAACACTATAGTCTTTCAGTTCATCAACGATTACTTTCTTCCGCTCTGCTTCGGTCCAATTCTTTACAAAATCATTTAAGGTAGCATAACGCTTTCGAATCTGCTTACGCGTATAGTCTGTTACACTTTCTGTACGCATAGTTCTACCATCTTCACCAAGAACACTCACAATTTCCGTAGTGATAGCAATTTGCTCTCCCTCAACAAGATACTTAACATGTTGGGGTTCAGAGATAATAGTTGGTGATTTGTCAGGTACGGTATAAATCTTCGAACCTTTTCCTTGTGGCGGCTCGGGGTCACCATCAAATTTTGGGTCTTTGAATTTAGCTGTGGCATTGCGGAAATCCAATATTTCCAAATGCCATTTCCCCTTATCAGTTCTTAGACGTGTACCACGTCCTATGATTTGTTTGAACTCCGTCATAGACCCAATTTCCTTGTCAATTACAATAAGTCCACAGGTCTTGCAGTCTACACCAGTAGCAAGTAGTTCAGATGTTGTAACGATTGTCGGATAAGCCTGGTCTACATCAATAAAGTTGTCTAACTGCTTCTTTCCCACATTGTCATCACCGGTTATACGCATAACGTAACGTGAATCTCTGGCACAAAGGTCTGCATTAAGATTGACCAACAGACTTCTCATTGCTTCTGCCTCATCTATGTCTGTACAGAACACAATAGTCTTAGTCATTCTGCCTATCTGTTTCAACATCTTTGTAATACGCTTGGCAACTATCTCCCTTCGCTTGGTGAAAGCTATGTCCCTACCTATATCCTTACGCTCATACAAACGTTGCACAATATCCCTGCCCAGCAAGTCTTTCTCATCTTCATTCGGTTTGAAACCTTGTAGGTCTATGCTAATATAGGAATTCGTTACTCGATAGGGAGCAAGAAATCCGTCCTGTATTCCCTGTAAGAGTGAATAGGTAAACACAGGTTCACCAAAGTAATCAAGATTATTAGCTCCATTCTCTGCCTTTGGCGTAGCAGTCATACCGATTTGAGTTGCAGTACTGAAATACTCAAGTACCTTGCGCCATGCACTATCATCTTTCGCACTACCACGGTGGCACTCGTCAACAATGATAAGGTCAAAGAATGTAGGCTGAACTTGTTTAAAAGGGTCTTCCACTCCTTCTTCATTAGAAACCAATTGATGATATAAAGCCATATGGACTTCATAAGCAGAGTCGATGGCTGCACCTTGTATTTTGGTCATAACCTTTTTAAAAGGTTTGAAGTCCTGTACCATCGTTTGGTCTATCAGAATATTACGGTCTGCAAGGTATAATATTTTTTTCTTTGTGCCAGAAGCTTTCAAACGATGAATGATTTGAAAGGCAGTAATAGTCTTGCCTGTACCCGTAGCCATAACAATCAGCACCCTATCTCTACCTTTGGCAATGGCTTCAACAGTACGCTCTACTGCTATACGTTGATAATATCGAGGTTCATAGGTATATGGATCAGAATAGAACGGTTGCTCTATGATTTTCAAAGCCTCGTTGTTCAACTGTTTAGAATTGATAAACCGTTGATATAAAGCATCAGGCGTTGGAAACTGTTCCAATGAAAGTTCAGTTTCTTTCCCAGTCAGGAAATCATGCTCTAAAAATCCATCTCCATTAGAACTGTATGCAAAAGGAATATCAAGAATCTGAGCATATTCCATTGCCTGCTGCATTCCTCCTCCAAGTGGTTTATTATTATCTTTAGCTTCTATAATAGCAATAGGCTTATTAGCAGCATGAAACAAGAGATAGTCAGCCTTCTTACCTGTTTGACGTGCATGCACCTTACCTTGGAAAATAACCCTACCATCAGTAAAGTAATATTCCATTCGGATATGTTCATTCTTCCATCCTGCCTTATTAATTGCAGGTGTGATGAAACGCAACTTTATATCTTCTTCTGTCAAATCCTTTTTACTCATTGTTCTTGATTGTTTTAATCTTTACATAATTTTTTATTATGAGAAGTTCTTCTAATAGAGATAATTCTTGCATACTGAACATAATATTGCCGTCGGGCAACCATGCGTAAGTAGTCTTACCTCAGCCTTCAGTTCGTCTGTAGATTCTGGTAGGTTTTTAAGAGAAGGCTGCACCTTATCAGAACAACATCGTGATATCGGTTCTTAGCTTTTCCGAGTCTGAGTGAAAGCCCTTTTTGTCTTGTGGGACTCTACACTGCTCGGTTTTAATACTCTGTATTAATGCTATACGATGATTTTCAAAATGAAAACAGCCATTATAACTGCAAAGATAGTGTTTTTAAACAGAATGACATAATTATTTTTAGACAGAATGACATAAATATTTTAAGACAGAATGACATAAAGACAAGAAAAGACAAAGTAAAGACATAGTAACAGGGGAACAGAAGACAGAAGGACAGAAAAAACGAATGGCGGAAAAGCCCTTCTCCAATCCCCTCCCCAACCAACGGTCACTGACCAAAGGGAAGTAAAGGGAGAGGGAGTGAATAGCAAGATATCCTTTAGGCTGGTGGACAAGTTAACAAATTAACAGAATATACACATCCACTTATTTATCTGTATTCATCGCTATCACTTGTCCGTCTGCCCTCCCATTGTTCCTTTTCCAACGCTTCACCACCCTATTCCTCTGTTACCACCCCTTATGTGTTCATCTGTTACTTTGTCTTTTACATACTCCGTCCCTTTGGTCTCCTCTGTTACCATGTCTTTTTTTACTTCTGTCCCTTCGGTCATTATGTCTTCCGTTCATTCTGTCTGGTTTAGAAGGTCTTTTATGTAAACTATTTTTACGAACTTACTAATTTGTCGAGAAATAGTAAACAGAAGATTGGGCGATATCTTCCCTTTTTGTCTCGAACGTTTAGAGATTAATTCGTAACTATCAAAAATACAATAGTTTATAAGATAAAACAAAGAAGACAAAGTTCAGAAAATAATAAGTTTATTTATGGAAGAAGCACAGGAAAAGAAGTGAAAGAAAGGAAGATTCGTTATGAAAAGAGAGAATTTGTTTATATTTTTCATAACAAAGCCTTATTCCTTCCCTATTCGTCGCACCTAACCTCCTAACTTGTCGACTACCCCACCCCAATAGCTACTAAAATGTCGCACCATAGTTACTAATTTGTCGCAACTTACTTACTAATCTGTCGCCGCTAAGTTACTAATTTGTCGTCGATTAGTCGTGTAACTATTTAAGGTTCAATGGCTTGGAAGTCCCTTACTAATATCTTATAAAGATTATATAACGATATTCTAAGTTAAGAAGAGGTGTTTTGTTTTAAGAAAATATATATTTTTCGCTGGGGGAAGAAGATTTTAAACAAAGGTTTTGGGCGCAACCTCCCTTTTTGTCGCACATACTGTTGGGAGCGGTTCGGGCATTTTCTGTTTTGCTGTAGGCTTGGAGGACGAGCGTTTTGAGTCGGGTTTTCATTTCCGTTTCATGGTTTTGTGGGTTTTTAGTCAGTGGTTTCGGGTAGGAAATTTTGGTGAGATTCATGTCGGTTTGGTAGTAGGTTTTGTTTCGTTTTCTTATTTTTATTACCGTTGATCTTTGCTTTATCTGGTTGTTTTTTAGGCGGTTACACAGGATTCTTGTTATCTTCAAATATGTTTTTATATATTTGTGTATCAGTATATTATCGGCTTTTAATTATCTCAAAGGCTGTTCTTTACTTCCTCGTGTTCAATGATTAAAAGGCGGAGATGCGTTAGGACGTTTGTATGTTTTTCTTTGTCATCAGCTTGTCGGTATTCGTATCGAATTTAGAAGGATTATTTCTTCTTTTCATTGTCCAAACTTTTCGGTTTTTATGTTCACATTTTAGGAAGGTTATTCGCATAGAGTTTTCTCCTTTTCATAACTTTGTCGACATACTTTTTATAGATTTTGGCGTGAGAGTTTTTCCTCCTTTTTTGTCGCACCTAAGCCCTTTTTCGTTCTTAATCATTCGCAAAACGCTGTTTTATCGCTTAAAGATAGCGTAGACAAATAGGGAAGCTATTTTCGATACTCCCCTACTCTATTTGTGCGATAAAGCATTGATATTAATGAAGTTATGGTGATTTCCTTTCTCTTTTACGTTCGAAAAGTACAAAAACTTGTCACTTTTTTGTCGCACTTTACTTTTATCAATATTCGTACTTATGATGATAATCAGTGAGTTATGCTGTTTTATTGCGTCTTAAAAAAAATATTCCCTTTTTGTCGCTATCTGCTTATTAAGCATTGTATTTTTGATTTATAGCAGAACTTTCGACTGTTCGTTTCCACCTATTTAATCTGTAAGTGCCAAATATGTTCCTATTTTGTCGACCCTCACAAATACTTTACATTCAGTTTTCTCTCCCTATATGTCGCACCATTCATCACATACCGACTGAGGTTTTTCCTATTCTTGTAATGTTATAGGTCCTCCGCACATGTGGTGCTAAGCCTTCGCACCATGTGTGCGGAGCGTTAGTAAGGTGAGGGGGCTTCCAAAATATAGAATGATAAACTCAAGCTTTTATAAAATGTGGCACACAGAGTCACGGAGTGGACGGAGGTAACGCAATGTTACTGAGGTGCCGATGACACAAAGAGAAACGGAAGGAACGGAGATAAACGCAATATTACGGAGGTGCCGATGGCACACAGAGAAACGGAAGGAACGGAGATAAACGCAATATTACGGAGGTGCCGATGGCACAAAGAGTGACGGAGATATAGCGTACAGATTCTTGATAATTATTTTGGGGTAAATGCTTTGTATATAAATTGCTAACAAATTTGGCAATCAAGCTCCTTTGCTCCACGCACCGACGCTGTCTCCGTAACTTTCGCTGCATTGTTTTAATAATCCTCCGTCCTCTCCGTTTCTCTGTGTGATATTATGTCAAATTTCTGATTCTAAGAAGTAAATGTTCTCATTACAAATTACTGAATACTCTTTTCTTTTTGAAAAAGATTATAACTTGTTTTGGTAGTGTGATTTTTTTAATAACTTTGCAATACTATTTTTAATTATCTAAACATATGTGGTAAGCCTTTTCACTTGAAAGTTCTGAAGAACTGTAAATTTTATTATGAAGAATTTTTCGCAAATGATATTTAGCTGTCGGCGCATCAAATGGCTTGGGCTTTGTATTTTCTTCTTGTTATCTCTTCAATCTTGTGATACGGGATTTACTCTTCCGTTAGATAACAATAAGTTTAGCCACGATATTCATTTATCAGAGAATCGTATGGTGAAGGTCAGCAGTATGTACTTCGGTGGCTGGTATTACCTTCTCTTTAATTTAAAAGGAGACTATGTATTGAATCCCGATTCCTTACGGTTGGACTTTTGTGATAAGAATATAAAGGTGGGGAAGTCTTTTCCGTTCTCTGGAACCAATACATATAAGAATAATAATACGCACGTAAAGAATAAAATCATTTCAGTTAAATTACGTTATGAACGCCAAGGTGAAGGCGACGAAGATACATTAGCCTTATTTGTTCTGCCCTCAGACTTCATTATGTGTAATGAGAAAAGAGTGCTCACTGATTCGCTGAGAATAGTATTGAGGAAGGTAAAGAGGAAATAGTTCTTTTGTAACTCAGTCTGGCTTATTGTGTAATAGATTCAGATTATCACTCCCTATTGCTGAAGAGCCCAACTTATGGGAATGATATTGCGTATTGCCTCAAGTCACATTGTGGGGTAAGGGGATATTGTAGGCAAAAGTGGGTGTCTCAGTTCAAATCATCTGCAAATTCAGTAATGAGAGGATGTGTACACGCAAGAAGGACGTTCAAGGGCTTAGTTGCGGATTTGAGGGAAAATAAAAACTTACGAACTAAAATCTCCGGGTTTGTGTTTTTTCCACTGATTTTAGACATAATATCCGATCGCTTTTGAGAAGAAAAAATATCAGACATTGTGTTATTTAGCTTGTAATCTCAACCATTCGGATTCATTTAATCCTACACGGGACAACTGCGCACAATAATTATTCACAATACGTTGGGCATGCATTTCTTTTAAGTCTACAACCCATTCATATTTTTCTTGATGGATGGAAGTAAATAAATATTTACCATTATCATTCTTTACTGCATATATCGCCTGTTCATCATTATTTGCTCTGAATTTGATGGTTTTTAGATCATACGAAGATTCGTTTATTCTAAATTTAGATTCTTTGCTGACTATAATTGAGTAATGTTCTTCATTTTGTTCTAACGGCAAGAATAAGAATCGTCTTTCTCCTTGTATTCGAACGGAATCACATCTTTGTTGCATACAAATGTAATAAAGATTAGAGCTAATATTCTTGATAATTGTACCAAGCGTAAGCATCGGCCTTTTTTGTTGTGGAAGAAATATATTCTTATGATGAGTTAGTTTTGCAAAAGAAATATCAGAATCTTCTATTTGAATATCTCCATACTGGAAAAGTTGTGACGCAAGTTTAGGAGCCTTATTCCCTAAACTTATTTTGGTCGCAGAGTTAATTTTGGTTTTTAAATCAGGCGAAACGGCACTAATAATTTGACACAAAATTTTTGGATTGACGGTTAATTTTTTCCCGGCAAGGATTATAGTCTTTTCCTCTATTCGATTGTGTATCCAATTCTCAACCCATGTATTTGTATCGATATTTTCGCTTCCAATTAATTCGGCTATCGCATCACCAAACAGTTGCACTAAAAGTTCTTTAGCGTCATTCGGATTAGGAAGATTTACTCGATGTCCTAAATAAGCCGGATCTAACTTAGGAGAAAAACTGCCTAATATTTTGGATGTATTATTTCTAATTGTGGTTATTGACGATAAAGCAAAGTTGGATAAAAGTCCGTTAGTTAGATTAGTAAACTCCGTCAATATTAACTCTGGAAGTTTATCATATTCTACAATCAATGGCTTGTATTCCGGTATGTGTTCGAATTTTTTTCCAGCTTTTGCACGGATTATGATACAGACATTTGAAGACTTTATCGTATAATCGTTATCTTTAAATGATTCCGAATCAATATTGTTTATAATGGCATCCTTAATGTCTGAAATCCCTGTTTCTCCCGTATATACTATGATTAATTTTAATTTATCAGTCCCGGCATCACTTGTAAGTTGTTGTAGTAATTTTAAAGTAAATTCTCCTCGAGGTTCATCATTATCTGCATCTGCATCAGGTTCTAACTGTTGTTCCACGTCTCTTTCAATATCTAAATACCAATCTAAAATAACCACATCAGCTTTTTTCAAAATAACATTGTAGCTATCTATATCCGAAACGGATTTGGGCGCGTATATGGCACAAATTTTACCTGTTTTTGCAAATGCATTTGATACATCCAACGCACTAAAGGCATTATTGGTGGAGTCTTCTTTATATGCCTTGTCGTCAATAAATACTATATTTTGTATAAAGTTGTTTGCAATCTCTTTCGATTGTTCAATAAATCTGTCAGCCATATTTTTATTGCATTTTTTGAATTTTAAAAGTAACTGTAGAACCTTCCTTAGGTTGTGCCACAAATATATCATAGTTCTCTGCATTCAAAACCTCTTTACTGATACTCAACCCCAATCCTCTTCCATTGGGCTTTCTGGAAAATCTTAATTCGAAGATTCGTTCCTTATCTTGGGGCTTTATTTCAATACCGTTATTGGAAATGTATATTCCCGTATCATCCGCATGCAGCCGAATCACTTTTTCAGGAACATCACTTTGTTTCAACCAATAAATGGCATTATCAATGATATTAACAAATACAGGATAAAATGTAGAACGAAATCCGTGTATTTTTCGACCTGCAAACCCGTTAGTATGTTTAAAAGCTATATTGTGTCGTTCAAGGCGAGATTTGAACAAATCTATTAAAAATGTTTTAATATCCAATAAAGAAATGTCTTCTCTACGTCGATTCAATCGTCGGTTTAACGGGGTAAATAAATTTAAATAGCCATCCAAATGTTCGAAATTTACCTTGATATTTTTGTATATCCCTTCCAATTTGATGTCTACATCCGACCATGCTTTTAAATCTTTCAGACTATGTCGAATCGAATTAACCGTACCGTTGAACTCATGGTGCAATATCCCGACAGCCAGTCCTAATTGGCTTAATTCAACGTCCGATTGTAATCGTTCCCGTAATTCCTCCAATTCTTCCGAAGCGGCTTCCGCTATTTGGTCATTTGTAATTATTTGACCGTCTTCGTTTTTTTCAACATAAAAACTTTCAAATTGTCGAATTATACGTTCCATAACATTCGTATTTCGACTGCTTATGGATTCTATTTCTGTTTCCATTCTCTTGCGTTCCGTTACCAAATCAAAGTTATCGGCTTTATTGGTTGCTAATAATTTGAATTGATCCTTTACGCTTCGTATTTGATTATCTAAATCGATTATCAGCTCATTCGTAAGATCCTTAATTTTACGAGAGACATCGGAAACAACATCATTAGTTTCGCTTTTCTTCTTTTTATTAAGAGACAAAGCCTCGGCTGAAATCAATTCCACCGCTTGCTCCAACCGCTTTCGCTTACTTATTTCCAGATTCAGCTGTGCCGTATAATCATCAATTAGTCGATCGATATTTTCATTGATATTTTTAAATATCGTTTGTTCCAAAATTTTAAACTCATTAAGGTATGTATCAAAATCTGTTCTCATTGATTTTGACATAGCAAATCCTTTGGGACTTGTTACCGATATTCTTTTTTTATAATCGGCAACTTTCTGTCTCATGGCGAATTCCAGATCAATTATCTTCTGGCTTGCTTCATCCGCATCGTTAATGTATAAAACAGAATGTAAATCATTCCTAAAATGCGTAAGTAGCCCTTCCAGCTCGTTTTCGAATTTATGTTCCGTTAAACTGGTAAAAAAGATATCGAGCTCACGAGCAAATCTTTCCTTTTTCGATTTTGCTAATTTGTCCCGACGTTCAAGCGCGTTATGGTACGCATTGAACTCGTCTTTCTTCTGATTGAAAAATTCTGATTGTGCAGTTTTGTTTTTTTCGCTGAAAAAATCAGCGGCAAGTTGTACAAAGAAGTTCTTTAAAATCGCTTGAAGTTGACGATATGCTTTATTTTCAATAAAACCTTCGCGTCCGGCTTTCTCTACCAAACTGCTGTGTTCTCGGTCTGCTATTTCAATAGCGCCGAACATTCGTCGATAAGAAAAGAAATATGTTGATGCTCGTTTCGAACGATTTTTTTCAATATCCAGAAAATCATAATCGGAGTCCCCATACGGTAGAACTCGAATATTATCTCTATATATGTATAAACCTCCGAATTTATCTCCTTTGGCTTTAATTCTGGCATAATTTTGGACATCTACACGAGAACTTTTCAATTCTCCTTGTAAATACGCCAAGTTGATTTTAAACGGACCGCATTCGGTTTCTCTATAAGAGTTATCCCGCCAATTTACAATGTGATCGTATGTTTTTTCTCCATATATTTTTACTAATCCTTTGAATTGTCCGAATTCATCAAATCGCCCTTGAAAATGATGATCTGCCAATTCAAATTCTTCTGTTGTAAAAAAATGTTCTTTATCTATGATGCTGACAAAACTTCCGTCGTTCGTCTTATAGTCCCTAAATGAAATGTCAACGACGGGAAAAGGATGATCGGGGGTCATTGTATTGTGAAATCCCATCAACATTTTCTCGATTTTTGTAGCTTCGTCCGAATTGCCGTCTCCCTCTATATCGGAAATAATTGTATCGTAAACTGGGGAGATGAAAAATTGAGTTCCGCCGCAACCATTGGTTAATTCAAATCCTTGTTGTAGTTGTAAGGAAAGTTGGCGTGGGTCAACTTGAAAAGACGTGATAGAACTTTTTATTTTTTCAAAATCCTTGTCATCAATAAGTCCTTTTTGGTTTAATTTATCAAGGGACTGTATTACTTCATTTTTAATATTGTCAATATCGACAGCATTCGGCATACGAGAGTATTCTCTTACCGGAATAACAATATCCTCCAAGTTAATCCCCGGCAACTCGAATATCTCCCAATTAATGAAAGCCACAACAATATCATATTCTTTAGATCTTAATTTTGCTTTCGATACAATCAAAACCTGACTTCCTATTGATGCTATAGCCAATCTTCCGATACCTTTTTCTCCCATGATAGGACGTCTTGGCTTTGATATGTCAATGGGCGGTAAACTGCTTTTTTTATTTGCCAATTTACTTTCGGTCCCGAGCGTAAGCCAACGAGTTTCAAATTCCTCTTTCGTCATACCGAGCCCGTCATCGCGTAATACCAGCAGATTATTACATCGGAGAAAATCGATATCGAACTTATCCGCATATGCATCATGCGCATTTTTTATAAGCTCATTAATGGCTGTTGGGATACCAGCAATTTGTTGTCGCCCCAATAAGTCGAGAGCTCTTGCTCGAGTTTTAAATTGTGCCATTGTTTTCCAGTGCTTTTATCGTTTCACCTAATCGCCGAGCATATTCACACGGAACTGCATTGCCAATTAATTTTGCCGTTGCAGTAATACTATTTGTTTTAAATACATAGTTTTTGGGGAACGTTTGCAATGTAGCACCTTCCCGTAAAGAAAGGGCACGATCTTCTTCCGGATGTCCAAAACGTCCGTTTGAGATACTATAAAATTTAGTTGTAATGGTCGAAGCTGGTCGATGCCACCACATACGCCCAAATGTATCTTTAAAGCAATCGTCTTTTCCTATAAAGCAAGGTAATTGCAAATCCGGATCGTTTGCCCAATCAAGTCTGTTCCCGCCGTCATGTTTGGTCTTTGCCAATCGTTTAAGACATATATCACTTAATCCGGCAACCGTATGGTTAAACACACTACCGTCTTTATGTCCTGCGCTAACTTTGGGAAAGCCGTTTCCTTCACCTAAATAATCGGCTAATACGGTCTCTTTATCGTCCGCCTTAGGTAAATGTATATTGACGTTTTCCAATCGTGTTGCGATAAGAGAAAATCTTCGACGACTTTGAGGTACACCGTAATAGCTCATATTTACAACTTTATAAACGGGATTTTTATATCCGAGGTCTTCCAGTTTTCGTAGAAAATAAGGTAAGATGCTATCTTTATTTGTGATTATACCCGGAACATTTTCCACTAATACATATCCCGGTCTATAATATTCGATAAAGCGAGCAAAATTTTTTAATAAATCCTTCGATTTTAAGGCTTTATTCTTATCCGTATTAATTATACTGTAAAATTGGCAGGGACTGCATCCTACCAAAATCAAAAAGTCGTCATTTTTCCGTATCTCGAATTTTCGCTCAAAATAATTACTCCGTAAATTCTTTATATTTTTTTGAATGAAAACACTTCCGGGATTATTGTATTCATACGTTTCTTTGGCATCTTGATCAAAGTCCACACCTGCTATAACGTTAATCCCTGCCTGTCTTAAACCGCAAGTCATTCCGCCTCCTCCGCAGAAAAAATCGATTGCTTTATATTCGGATGCCATCATCTTGATTACACATTTGCGTAGAACAAAGTAATTCTTTAATATCAACTTTTAAAGTTTCGGCAATCGTCAGTAGTGTTTTTACCGAAAGCTGAACTTCGTTTGTACACCAACGAGAGACTGTCGATTCATTTTTATCTAATGCATGCGCCAACCATTTCCTGGTTTTTCCTTGTTCCGCAAGCACTATTTTCAGTCGGTTTATCCGACTTCATTTGCATAACTATTGCTATAATTTGCAAATTTAACAAAGATAGTCCGAATGACAAAATGATTGGCGTGTTTTTATGATTACAATAATAAAAATTTCCAATATAAACCTTAATTCTGCAGCATAAATTCTTGTGAGAACTCCATGTGTCTGAAAAACAAAGTTCTCGAAACACTTGGATATGTCAGAAATTTCATCTATCTTGATGCTGCAAACATAACAAGTAAGCAAAAATCTGACATGGCAAAGGTAGCAATTAAAAACGTGAATATCACTTCTTTCGGTGGAATTTATCACATTATGGATGTTTTCTCAAAGTTGGGCTTTGAAAAACTTACCGAATCTGTATTGGGTAAACGTGGAAGTAGCGGCAAAGCATTCTGTTATGGAAGTGTTTTTTGTGGTTATCATATTTCCCCATTGGTTTGGGTGGGGGATTTTATGCTTAGAAAAGAGCCAAGAAACACCGAAGCGCCTCATATCAACATATAGAGCCCCCAAAAGACGTCTCAACATATAAAATTTTCTCACAAGAAAAAATACTGCGGAATTAAGGATATAAGAGTTTTGTTTTATTCCTCTATATTTCAGATGATTTTTGTTTTTCCTTTCATTGTTTTGAAGTATTTTTCGTTTTGCTGTCACTCCTCTCACTCAATTTTATTCTGGAACCCTTTGGTTTATAGTTGTTTTGTCCTATTTGTTAAAAGTGACAGCAAATTAAATCAAAACTCTTCTTGTTAGTTATTTATTCTTTTTAATTTGTTTGTTACCCACCTCTGTTTATAGCCTGTTTTTTTTTATAACCTTACTTTTCTTATTTCAGATTGTATTTTTTTATGCATTCTATCTCTTTTGTTACTCTGTCTCTTTATTACTTTGTCTTTATGTCATTCTGTCTCTTGTCATTCTGTCTTTCCTCTTATTTTGTCTTTATGTCATTCTGTCTCTTCTTTGTCTTTCTGTCTCTTTTTCATCTTTTTGTCGCACTTCCTCTTCCCCCTTTTCCCCTCTCATTTTGGCTTCATTTTTACTCTTTCATCTGTTTATTTTTTGATATTTTTGCCTGAATATTTAAGTATATAAAAATACTTTTATCGTTTTATTTCTTTGTTTGTTTATCTACTTTGTTTTTATTTTCGTTTATTATTTATGTAATTGACTTTTTAATTTAATGTGTTATAATATAATTCTATATTTATATAACCATTTAATATTATTTTTGTGTGTTTATGTTTAATAAATATATAAATATGTTTTAGCATATGTAATTACATGATTAATTAAATGTTGAAATATATAAATAATGTAATGTTGCATTTTGCTTCTCTCTTATATAAGTAAATATATAAATATATTCATACTTTCTTTGTATCTTTTATTTTACTCTCTCTGTATTATTTAGTAGCTTCCCTTACTTTTGTATATCTTATCAGTTTTCTCACTTTGCTATTTAGATTATTCTTTGTGGTTTCTTCTTTGTTTGTTTATTTTTCGCTTTCAATTTCTATTTGCCAAGCGTTTTCTTTTTTTTCTGTGTGTTTTCTTATTTATGTCTTTGTATTAATCGGTCATTATATTTTTATTTTGCATTATTTTCTTCCTAATGCGTTGTAAATGTCAGAATGTTAGTATTATATATATTTACTTAAACGAATATTTATGTTTTTATTTTTCTGTCTCTTTTGCCTTTCCTCTTTTGTTTCAATGGATATTCTTTTCTTGTTTGTCTAAATTTGTTTTTTGCTTTTCCTCTCGATGAAACCGTCGTTTTTCTTATGTTAATCTATTTGTTGATTCTATATGATAGACTTTCTTTGTGCTTTGTTGTTTGCTTTTCCTCTTGATTATTAGGATTCTATGTTTTTATATATTTGATTATATATGTTTATGCATTTTTGTTCGGATTCATCGCGTTTTGGCTTTTAGCTTTTCTCTTTTATTGTTTGCAAATGCTTCCTTTTTCTCTTCAAATGTAGTTTTCTGATCCTATATGTTTGTTTTTTTTACGCTTACTTTTTTTATTTTGTCTTGCTCTTTATTTGTTTGTGTTATTATTTAAATGTTCAAATCGTTAATTACAAAGATATATAACAATGTAAATACATATTAGATTTATTTTGTTTGATATTGTATTTAACATATAAACATATAAATATATACTATATTTTTATCTTACTCTTTATGTTTTTTCTTTTAAATTGATGATTTTTCTTCTTTTCTTCATGTCTATCATGTGTATGTAATTATGTAAATATATATAAAGATTAAAAAGCAAAAGGATAAATATTTTATTGCATTTTTGCTTTCTTATCTTTTTATTTTTCTCATTAAAAATGTTTAGATGTATTTGCTTGTTTCGATAAATAGATGTATATTTGCAAGTATAAAAATATAACCACATCAATATGTGCGTATTTATTTAATTCAACCTTTATATAAATATATATGAAATTAAAGGCTTTTTCTATTACACCTAAAGAGGGCCAGGTTTTAAATTGGAGCTTATGCTTGTTCGTCGCTTTTAGTGTTTTCAATCTGATCGATGGATGGACATCTGCACCTAATGCTGGGCAGGGAGTTCTTACGAATGCTTTTGCGACAGTGCAGTCGAATAGCTTTATTCGTGCTATTGAGTATTCTGTCATTGCTGCGACAAAGTTAGCGATGTTGGAGGTATTTCGTAGGTGCTTAAATAAGAATGGTGATAAGGCTGCACAGCTGACTGTCACAATTATGATGGTGCTTATATTCTGCTTAGCCCTTGCAGGTGCTTTGCCACAGTTCCTTTTTACTCAAGAGGAGGAAATGATGGCAATTCCTCATGGTGGATTACCATCATATTTTACAAATTTCTCGATGGTAGCTTTGCTTGTGTTTACTTTTACGAAGTTAGTTCTGTTTGTGCAGTTAGTGCGTACTTATGCTGGTAAGATTCGCTTGTTTGGTGCATCTTTGTTTGGCTGTCAAGTTTTGACGTGGTTGATAGATTTCGCATACTTTGTTGTATATACATGGGTTAGCGGTGCGACAATGACAGAGATTACGAACATTTTTACTATTACCTCTCTGTTAAACTTCGTTCTTGCTTTGATTCCATTCTGCGTGTTGAAGACGACTATGGTAGTTGATGACTAAAAAAGCAGAATTAAGAAGTTGCTCACTAATTGATGCTCTTGCTCGTCTGAACCCTTGACACCAGAAAGATGAGTTTCTCAGACGAGAGGGCAAAAAAAGTAATTCATAACTTGAGAATTTGTGGGTAGAGGGACGAAGAATAAAAAATATTGCAGAAATGAGTCCTGATGAAGTGGAGGAGAATTGGCAGATAGAAAGCGTTACGCTATGTCTATGTAGTAAAATGTAAGCTGCTTTGATGAAAAGGTGGGTGATAAGTTAGATATAAGTGCCAAAAAGATATTTTCAATACTATCAAACTTGTTGATGAAAGAGAAGGAAATAGCGCTTAAAAGGCGCGAAAAGATAATTTGAAAGGAGAAAACCATTGAAAAGTCTTTTCCTCGCTCATAGAAAGAGAGAATCGACAGAAAGAGCAGAGTGGGGGAGAGGCAGTCAACTTGCAAGGCTCCGAATGAGGACACGGCAAAGGCGATTAATACGTAAACAAGTGAACGGATGAAAATATAAATATCCGAACACGCAAATACGTAAATAAAGAAAAAGATAAGAAATTAAAAATATAAATATATAAACAATGAAGAATAAGAAGATTGTTTTTGCAAATCAGAAAGGTGGAGTAGGGAAGAGCACGCTGTGCATCCTCTTTGCCAATTATCTCGCTGCAAAGGGTAAGGACGTATGTATCATCGATACCGACTTGCAGAAGACGATTCTGATGCAGCGTCGAAAGGATAAGCTGATCTATGAGGGCGAGGAAGAACCTTATAACGTTCAGGACTTTGACGTGACCGATGTCGAGACAATGCAGACACTGGTTGATTCAGCTTCACAGGTAGAAGGTTTCGTATTGTTTGACTCTCCTGGTAATATCAGTGAGGACGGTTTGGCTCCGCTCTTCGTAGGTGCCGACTATATCGTTTGTCCTTACGAATACGAGGATAAGGCGTTAGACTCAACGGGCGTCTTCGTGCAGGTGCTTAACGTGCTTCGCGAACATAACCCACAGATGACCGCACAACTCTTCTTCGTTCCAAACCGCATCGACCCGCGTATCGGTACGGCTGAGGAGCAGGAGATGTGGCGCAGAACTGATGAGGTGTTTGGAAACTTCGGACGTGTCACACCAGTTGTCAACAGCCGTGCGACACTAAAGCGTACAAACACTTTCGAATTGCTCGGTACACAGCGTGATGCGGTGAAGAAGGCATTTGATTATATGCTGAGGAGGATGAAGTAAAAACCTCCCCCCAGCCCCCTCCGAAAGAGGGGGAGTGCCTAACGGGATGAAGTTGGATAAAAATCGGACAATGTAATTTGGATAAAAGTTAAGCAGATTAGGTTGGACAAACGATGTTAGACGATGCTAACCGGGAAGACTTCGTGAGGGCGCAATAGGGGAGAGACGATGATGAGAGGACACATCAAGTGAAAGGAAATGATAAGGTCCCACGTTTATATATAATAAAGTAAAAACAAAGAAATAAAGATACAATGGCTAAGAAGAAGAAAACAATGGTTATGATGCCTGGTGCAATGACCGACTTGGCACATAGCGTACAGAAGAGTGCAAGACCAAATCCTACTACTAATTCAGAGGAGACGACGACGGATGAGCAGGAAGCTAACGAGCCTGCACAGTATGATACGAACAATGTTGAGCAGGAGGTGCGTACTCAGGTTGAGGAACAGCAGCCAGAGGAGTATGCTGAAGCTATTGGAGATGTTGACGAGCCAGCAGCAGCACCAACGACCCCTGCAAGTCCATTTGGTCGTGTAGAGCCAAAACAAGAGGGCACTGATCGTAAGGACCGTACTGCACCAGCAGCAAAGAAGCTCCCAAAGGCGGAGGGCAGACAGTTAGCACGCGAATATTCTCTTGCAAAGGATAGCGGTGAGGATAGCTGGCAGATTTTCCTCGACTTGGCACGCGACTATAAGGCACGCGACTCTCGTTTGGCTACCGTTTACATCGACTCAGACCTCAAGGGTGTCCTCGACCGTCTGAAGTCTGCTACGAGTGTGAAACTTCCTTCAACAGCCCTGCTGAGTGCCATCGTTGCTCGCTTCGTATTTGAACACGAGAAGGATATTAAGAACGCGATATTTGGAGAGAGCTTGTTGTAAAAAGGAAAAATAACAAAACAACAAAGCAAAACAAACCAACTGGCCCCTCCCCCGACCCCTCCCCCATAGGGAGGGGAGTGAAATGCGAGATATCCCTTGTGTGAGTTGACGAGTAGACAGGTTTACGAGTAGACAAGTTATTTGTAGCGATAAACCACAGTTAACATCGGTACTTATGAGTGGTAGTTTACGTGTTTACTATGCGTTTAGGGAAACATGGTCAATAGAGGTAATCATGATTCATAACAGATAAGGAATTTTTGAACGAAATGAAATTAAGAAATATCATCTATTTAATTTCTTTTTTACCATTGTGTGCTATGGCACAAGGGGAGAATGCTCGTCATGAAATATCTATGAGTGCAGGTATTATGACAAATCAAGCTTATGATACTCGACTAACCTATCAATATTACTTGAACAAAAGTATTGGTGTGGGTGCTTCTTTCGGATATTATAAGCAATGGTACGCTAATTATATTCCGCAGTCAGAACTCCATCATGGGGAATGGGACTATTGGAGATTATCAGAAAAGGATTGTAAACCACAGAATATCTATTTAGAGCCTTCGTTATCAATAAATAGCCCTGCTATAGCTCAAGTGGGAAGGTGGTCTTTCAAACTCGGAGTAGATATTGGTGTAATGTTCCAGCTTCCGTTTACTCTCGTTTCTGTAAAATATATCAATACCACAACACAAAAATCACATCAAAAAAACATATACACAAGCGATATGCAGTGGTGCTTTTGGGATATACGTCCTACTATTAAGGTCGAAAGTAATAATATTTTCGTTGCTCTTGGTTATGGACTTTCTGATTTTGATGTTTACTCATCCTATCGGAAAATAACAATCCAAGAAAAAGCATTTGACGATTTCTATCCTAAAAAGAAGTTGAATAATTCCTTCTTCTTAAGAGTTGGTGGTTATTTCTAAATTAAAGTGTTGAGAAGTGTACAAGTTTACAAGTATACGAGTAGACAAGTTAATTGTGGCGATAAATCACAGTTAACAGTAGTAATCATGAAGGGGTAGTTGACGAGTTGACAGGTTTACGAGTAGACAAGTTAATTGTACCGATAAACCACAGTTAACATCGGTACTCATGAGGGGTAGTTTACGAGTTAACGGGTTTACGAGTAGACCAGTTAATTGTTGTGATAAACCATAGTTAACATCGGCAATCATAATTCTGAATTATAAGTTGCTGCTCTTATCGAATAAAGGAATACACAGATGAATTCATTGATTGTAAGTACTGTTCTTTTCTTAGGGCTTTTAGGACTGATCTATACGGTTAATTACCTTTATTATCGTTTTTCTCCTGTTCATTCATTTCCGAGTGTTACCACCCTTTCTGCAAGAGCTCTCTTTGAGATGTTCATAATTGGAGTAGGTTACTTCGGTACGCTTTTTTGTTTGGTGTTTTTTGAAAGCGAATTAGGATTATCCCATTCAGGCTATTTGTACATATATCTATGTATTGGAATATTGTTTCTGTTGATAGCTGCAATAGTAGGTGTTTTTCGATATGATAAAGGTGTTTGGCTTCGTCGTAATCCCAAGCATAGCAGATTGTTGCTTCCTTCATGGAATGAAGGCTCTAAGAATATGGGTGTGTCAATAAGCAGGATTGATGATATCAATTATGGTCGTGGCGTAAGTTTCTCATGGTTTGATGGATCTTTTATTTCTGCAGGAAGACACAGAGTGGCGTTTGAATACTATGAACATAATTTCACGACATACCGCACTATCCGTAAGATTATTTACAAAAAAGAGATGGTTTTTAATTTCAAAGCAGATACGGTATATGTGATAGAGGTACTTCAAGAAAGTCAGACCTTCCGAATCACGGCAGATACGACACGGAAGAATTACCTTTGAGCTTCGAGATTTGAACTTTGAGCATTGATGTTTGGACCTTATAAAAACATCCATCATGTGATAAATTCCTCCGAAAGAAGTGATATTCTCGTTTTTAATTGCTATCTTTGTCATGTCAGATGTTTTGCTTGCTTGTTATGTTTGCAGCACCAAGATAGGTGAATTTTCTGACATATCCAAGTGTTTTGAAAACTTTGTTTCTCAGGCACTTGGAGTTCTTACAAGAATTTACGCTGCGGAATTAAGGAATCAATAAAAAGTCAGATATAATATGAACGTCGATTTGTTTGATTTAGAAAGATTCGTAAAAGTGCAAGACGCTTACGATTCGTATGACATCGCCCTTCAGGAGATAAAGAATGGAAGGAAGGAGTCTCATTGGATGTGGTACATCTTTCCTCAAGTTCAAGGTCTGGGACATAGCAGTATGTCGCAAAGATATAGTATCAAATCACTTCTTGAAGCCAAAGCATTCTTGGAAGATGACACATTGGGCAAACGCCTTTACGAGACTATGAGTGCTCTTCCTGTCTACGGAGACGCAGAAGACATTTTCGGAGCGTTAGATGCTATGAAGTTGCGTTCTTGTCTGACACTATTTGACCTCGTGTCTCCAGGCGACATCTTCTCAGACTTTTTGGAGAACTACTTTAATAAAGAGCGTTGTCAGAAGACCCTAAAGATAGTAGCATCGGAGTTGTCATATTATAAGGAGGATAATGCGTTCCAAAGAAATGGCATCCACGAACCGGCAAGGGCTTTTTTTGAGAGTGGAATCTGTGAGGCAGAGCAGATTGATTATGAACAAAGAATCGGAACGCTTTGGGATTTGTTTGGGCGTGGTGAAACTATGAGAAAACTGTTGTCTCAGTATTTCTGGACAAAAGATTTCTCTGTTTATCGAGTATCAGGTGTTAAGTTTACTCTGCTTGGCTACGTAAGGACTGTCTTCCAGAAAATTGCTGATAATGTGCATGATGATGCGTTATTCAAGGAAATGAACGGTATCTATAATCAGTATCAACTTGCCGATGATGATAGTGTGTTCCTGATAGCAGATGCTATAGACGAGTTTATGAAGGCTCATTGCGATGACAAGGATATAAAATCAGTTTTAGATACGCTGATAAAGGATTCTCTTTGTTTGCCAATTGTGAAAGGCGATGAGCGAACATACAATGGCATAATACGTCCAGAACACACTCCAGATACAATATCTTCTCTGAAATCAGATGAGATATTCGTGTTCGGAAGTAATCTTCATGGTTATCATGGAGGTGGTGCAGCCAGGGCTGCCTGTAAAAAGTTCGGTGCAATATGGGGACAAGGTGTTGGGTTGCAAGGTCAAAGTTATGCAATCCCCACCATGCAGGGAGGCGTAGAGACTATTAAGCCCTATGTTGACCAGTTTATTGAGTTTGCTAAGGAACATACCGAATAGTTCTTCTATGTCACACGCATTGGTTGTGGTATTGCTGGTTTCAAGGACAGTGATATGGCACCTTTGTTTAGGGAAGCTATAGGAATTAAGAATGTTTGTTTACCCAAATCTTTTTGGTAACTATTCAGCGGTATTGACCAGTCTGTACTCTCTCCTCTAAAATCTTCGTATAAAGGCTATAAAGATGCTCATTTTTCTGGTTCTTCCGTTAAATGGATAGATATATCCCATTAGGTATATATAAAAGGGATAAACTATAAGATATAATGTAGAAAAGGCAAATAAAAGATGTCTATCAATTAGCATTTCTTTCTGTCTTCTACAAACATCTTCTTCTCTTACTAATCGATATGTGTAAACTATTTTCATGTAACTCAAAACCAAGGTTTTATTATATACTTCAAAGATTTTCTTTATTTTAGGGAGTATGTAAGGTTCTTATAGTCTTCCGTTCATAAAATTATTCATTATGCGCCTTTTGTCTTTTTGTCATCCTGTCTTCTTTTGTCCCTCTGTATTGTAAAGGAAATTCAAATTTTGAAAAATAATCATAATTTGTAGTTGACGTGTTGACAGGTTTATGAGTTGACAAGTTAATTGTAGCGATAAACCACAGTTAACATCGGTAATCATAATTATGAATTGTGAATTGTGAATTATGAATTAATAAAGGATTATGAATTCTGAATTAGCAGAGGCTTCTGAATTAAATCAGTCTTATTCTTTTGCTAAGGTTTCCAGTCTGTGGTCAATAAGTTTCTTGTATTGTTCTTTCTGATTATCAGAGATAAAAGAGTTATCAATACACACCATCCATTTGTCCCTAAACTTAGCAAAACCAGATATGATTCTGTTAGCAACCACTTCGGAGAGTCCTGTCGAAAACATAGCTTCTCGGAAGTCATAGACAAGAAGTGATTTCTTGAAGCCGTTGAGCGACAATGCCACTTCCTCTGTGTCTTCTGGCATCACAATCTTTGTGGAAACCTGATCGTAGGTTGGACAGAGTACATAGTGTCCTTCTCGTATGCTATACAAAGAGAAGTTTTTAAGGTGCATATCCGCATTGCCTATAATCCACGAGAAAACAACTTGCTGCCAATAGTTCACTTTGTCTAACATAGAGACACTGGAATATTGGTCGAGGAAACGGGCTATCATTTCATAACTTCCTTGGTATTTCTGTTCTGTCAGTTTACCACTTAGTTGACACATATCCTCCATAGGAAGCTTTTGCCCATCGTCGGTTCTATCAATTCTTTTTGTGATATAGTTTAGTTCACCATCAGCAAAACGGATAAGAGAATGCGGAACTGTTGGAATCTTCGCAATCTCAGCCAGATGCATGGATAAATCCTCTATCTCTGGGAGGCATTCAAACTGCTCTGTTTGGGGTTTAAGGATATATCGTCCCATAACGCCTACTATCGTTAGACGTTGTGGATTTCCTGCTGCGTCATGCTCAAGGTCAATTGATAGTTTTGATTGCACACCTGTCACTGTCGTTCGTTTTTCAACGACAATCTGTGCCAAACGGTTAATATCCTTTCGTGTGTAGGGAAGGATAGGGGCTATTGCGGCTCCAAACATTTTCTTTGCACAATGTGGGTGATAGTCAACTTCCCCAGCCTTTAACGGCTTATAACAACACAGGCAACGTTTCATCTTCTTTCCTCCTCCTTTTCTATGGGTACGATGCTAATATCTCCTATACAGTCACGGCAGCAAGAGAGGAGTAATCCCATGCGGTCTCTACGGTTGATTTTCCAGTTTCGTTCAGCAATATTCAGCATCCAACCTTCTGGAATAAGACCATCGAAAAAAGAAAAAAGTACATTATTATGATAATGTTCTGCACGTAATGGCAAAGTCAGACTTACGGGAGTTGGCTTACTACTATCCAAATACTCTTGAAGATAAGCGAAGCTATATCCCCTCTCGTCTTCTGTGATAATGCCTGCCGGCTTATCTTTTACATATACTTTTCCTTGTCTCATGATGTTGATTTTTTTGCCACTTAGTCCTTTGGAATGGGTACTGGTCCTAACTGTAGGTTGAACAGCTCGAGTACTTGGTTGACTTTGTCCATGCGTAGTGTAGCTTTTCCTTGTTCCATCTCACGAACAAAGCGGAGTCCTACACCTGCTTTGAAAGCCATATCCTCCTGCGTTAGATGATATTCCTTCCGCAGTTGCTTTAATGTGATAGATAGTTGATTCTTCTCCATGCTGATTATACCTTTACGGGTACAAATGTACAAAATATCTATGAAAAACAAAA
>FLSC01468582.1_pt1 | contig 28717 bp, 22 predicted proteins | sample 1550561 | NCBI WGS metagenome assembly FLSC01 (sample SAMEA4031775, study PRJEB14383) | metagenome | biome: human; feature: oral; material: saliva | place: Philippines | collected 2014 | reverse complement strand
TGCTACACCTGCACCCACTACACCCGCGCCTACCTGCGCCACCTCTTCAAGGCGGACGAGCGTCTGGCGGCGACCCTCGCCTCCATCCACAATGAGCGCTTCATCGTGCGCATGGTGGACGACGCCCGCGAAGCCATCAAGGACGGCACCTACTTCGAGTACCGTGACGAGTTCCTCGGCAACTACTACTCCGGCAAGAAGCCCTAAACCCGCTCTTCAACCCGTTTAAGGAGAACCCTATGAGCATCACTCATGTTCCCGATGAGGAGCTTCTCGTCTTCGACCACGAGATCGCAGCCCCGGTCGAGGACGTCTTCGGCGCCTACCTGGACCCCGAACTGCTGGTCCGCTGGTACGGCCCCGCCGGCTGGCACGTACGTCCCACCGACGTTGTCGTGGAGCCCGTCGTCGGCGGTCTGCAGCGCCTATCCATGATCAACGAGGTGGACCCCTCGGTGTCCTGCATTCTGCAGAGCCGCTTTTTGAGCATCGAACCGTTCAAGGAGCTTGAATACGCCGAGCAGCTGCCCGACCACCTGGGTAACCCCGGTAGCGTGCTGGTGTACCAGCGTCACCGTTTCTTCCCCGAAACCGTGATTACCGCCGATGGCGTGGGGTCCGGTACCCGCATCGTCATTGAGATTGGCCCCATGCCCGCCTCGGTTCACGAGGAGGTGCGCACCACCTGGCGTTCGACTTTCGCCCGCCTGGATGACGTGCTTGCCGCCCGTGCACGCGGAGAGCTCTAAAACCCACCGCGCAGCACTCGCTGCCGCGCCAGCGGCCTGAGGTAGCTTCGAAACACACAAGCGCCGCGTTGACGAATGACTCGTCAACGCGGCGCTTGTGTTTAAGACCTGTGCCTGTGGAGTGTGAGCCGTGAACTAGTTGGTCAGCTTCACGGTAATGACGGTACTGCCACCATCCAGGGACACGCACTCGGGGGTCGCACGATCCGCGCCGTCACCCGGCTTCCAGTAGCAGCGCGCCGACATGACGGTACGCTCACCATTCGCCTTACCGGTCACCTCGGCGGGGTTCTGCACCACAAACTGGCGGATCAGCTCACGCGCAAACAGGCAATCCACCGCGCCGGAAGCCACCTGAACCGTAGCGTTGTGCTTCAGGTAGCCGGTAGCGTCCATGCTGCCGCAGCTACCGCCCGCAGACTGAACATCCGAGCTGGACAGGCTCGCAGTGCTCGACGCCTTCGCCACAGCGCTCGCCGAAGTATTCGCCTTAGCCGATGCGGAGGCGCTCGCCGCCGCGCTCGCCTGCACGGTCGCCGTGGGGCTTGCGGTGGTGATGGTTCCGGGGCTCACAGTAGCAGCCGCGGTGGGGGTGTGAACAGTACCGGCAGTCGGGGTGCTTTCAGTGACCGTTACGGTGCGGGTGGGGCTGGCGCTTGCCTTCGCGCTCGTAGCACTCGGGCTAGGGGTTGCGGTGGCGCTCGGGGAGGCGGTGGTGGCGCCTCCGGAGCATGCCGACAGCACCAGCAGGAGCGTGGCACCGAGCGCTACGGGGCTGTAGCGCTGAGCGGTGCGGAGCGTAGAACGAGCCTGGGTAGAAGTCTGGTTAGAGTGCTTCTGTGCCGGATGCATGGTGACCTTTCTGCGTCATTGGTTCGGGTTCCTCATCAGTATTCTAAAGACGCTACCTGTGAGCTAGCTATACGGCATCTTAGGAACCCACAGGGTGCCCCTCCCCCTGGGTATAACGAGATGGGGGCGTATCGGGAAGAATGCAATAGGAGGGGCTCCCCGGCATCGCGGGGAACCCCTCATGAGCTATTCACCGCTCATTGACTCTGGCGCGGGCGCTTAGCCTTCGTGCCTGCCACGCACCAGAATAGTGTGGCCGTTTCCGTCATGGCAGCTTATCGAGCTATTCTCAATCTCGCCGAAACAGGTCAGCTGATGACCGTCAGCAGCGGGCACAGTCACCACATCCCAGGTGTGCATCATCTTCGTGTTTGCGGTGGTGGTTTCCGCGTGCAGAGCCGAGGACTCATTCACGGTATTCACCTCGCTGGCGCCGGTCAGGAAGTTCATGCGAGTCACCTCCACCGGACCGGCAAAAGTACGACCGACCGCGCCGTTACCGTTGCCGGTCTGCTCACCGATGCGGCGCTCGCACACCAGAGTTCCGTCCGCAGGGTTCAGCTCGCAGAGGGTGCGCTCGTCATCGCTCTTGAAACGGTAGTAGCCGGCACCGGAATCGTAGTAGGAGGGCTCCATGAGGAAGGGAATCGGGGGAGCATCCGGGTTTTCCAGACGAGCCACAAAGGCGACATCCTCACCGATAGTGCACTCGGGGGCGCCGCGATCCTCGCGACGGTTCTCAGCCATCGCGTACTGCGGGTTCCAGTAGCAGGTGGCGTCCTGAACCTTCGCAACCTGGTGCTCGGTCAGGTTGTCGTCGGCACGCGGGGTGGTGATGTACTCGGTCAGCACGTCCAGAGCATGGGCGCAGTCCACGGTACCGCGCAGCACCATGATTTCTGCACCGGTCTTCAGGTAGCCCTTGCGTCCGATGTGTCCGCAACGCTCGCCGGCGGAGGCGCGTTCAACCTCCACCTTTTCGGGCGCGCGGGGAGTCTCAGCGGCGGTAGGGTTCGCGGCAGAGGTTGCCTTCGCTTCAGCGGGTGCGGAGGATTCAGATGCCTTCGCCTCGGCGCTCTCTGCGGGGGCTGACACCTGGGTCTCGGTGACGGTCGGCTCGGTCTTCTTCGTCGGTGACGGGGACGCGGTGGAGGAAGGGAGCGGGTATTGCGAGTGGTTAGCCGTGTTGGAGGGGCTGGGGCTCGACGAAGAGTTTTCGCTCTTAGAACCGCCAAAGCAGCCGGTCAGGGCGAGGAGCAGGGCGGCGGCGCATCCGGTGGCGCGCATCGTGCGGCGACCCCAATCGGCGAGGCCTGCCTGAGTGTGGTGAAACGACATCGTTATCTCTCCCGGGAATGAACCTTTTGCACCCTTTGCAGAAGGTATTTAAAGCATACGCTTAACCCCGTTCAAGACCGGTTTATTACAGCGGAGCGCCGGTATCTACCCCTACTTCTGCAGCAGGTAGGAGCTCAACAGCTCACGCTGCTCGGGGCTCAGACGGGTCAAACGCCCCACAACCGAATCCCAGAACGCCAGCACGGTAAAGGCACGCACGCATTCGCGGCCGTCCACCGGGGAGAGAATCGAGTAGCCAATACGCACAGAGGCGGCGCTGACCTTCTCCACGCTCAGGCGCACCGGCACGGGCTCACCAGTGTAAGGCAGCTGAGCCAGGTAGCGGATGCCGTGCTCGGCAATGAGCGCCTGCACGCCCTCGGCAACCAGGTCGAAAAGCGGAATCGGAGGCTGTGGTGCCACGGTGGGCTTCTGCCCGGAGGAGGGCGGCGGGCCGAAGAGCGCCACGCGGGCTTCTTCCATGACCGAGAGGATGGCAACGTTGTTGACGTGCCCGTAGGCGTCCATATCGCCCCAGCGTGCGGGTACGTGCACCAGCAGTTCGTCGGTGGTACCGGCCTCAGAGGCGGGGGTGTTTTCGCGGTTCTCTTCGTGGCTTTGCATGGTTTTAACTCTACTCCCCCACCACTGTGAGGCGGCTATTCGTACGAATCCGCAAGGTACAGCAAATGAATCAGCTGATGATGATTCGGGGGCTAGAAATATATTTGGTAGTTAAAGCGATGAGGCTCGAAAGCTACGATGCTTTCGAGCCTCATCCAACACACAGACATTTGAACGCATACAAGATCATACGGTTCACTGTCTATGATAGACCCCACTCTGAGGGCCAACTGCATTTTTACGGTTTTATTACGAGGAATTCCAGAAATTTTCCGTATTTTTCGTTTATTACTGTATTGGAGTCTCTGCAGGCCCCAACACCGGCCCTCACGGCAGCTGCAGAACCTTAACGGCCCAGCTTAGCCGCAGTCTCCAGGGCATGATCAGCGTCGTACTTCATAGCGTCGTACTCGGCAGTTGCCTGCTGAGCCTCCACAAAGGTCTGCTCATCAATCACGTGAGTGTGGCGGATACGAGCAAAGTACAGCAGGCTCAGCACCACAAAGTAGCCCACGCCCACAATTGCCGGAACCATAGAACCGCGCACCATGAAGAGCGCAACCCACACCGCGAAGAGCAGCAAAACGCCAACCGCCGCGGTGAACTGGCCACCCCACAGGCGGAAACCATTGGTTGCAGGCTCAACACGCTTGTAGACAACGTAAGCGAACAGAATCAGAACCCACACGGTCAGCGCGCACACCATGATCACGAAAATCATGGAGAGGAACGCTTCCTTCGGGCTGTACAGCGCCAGCAGAATAGCAATGACCATGCCGCTGGTCGACGCCCACACGGCGCGAGCCGGAACGCCAGCACGGTTCACCTGAGCCAGCTGGCGAGGCGCCATGCCGTCAGCTGCCAGGGAGTGCAGCAGACGCGCGCCCGCGTACAGGTTTGCGTTCGCGCTCGACAGTGCCGCAATCAGCACCACAAAGTTCACGAAGTGCGCCACGCCCTGAATGCCGAGCTGTTCAAAGACCAGAACGAACGGGGAAGCATCCACCGCATCGCCTATGCCCGAGGCCGAACGCCACGGAATGATAGCAACAACAATCAGCACCGCCAGCACGTAGAAGGTCGCCAGGCGAATCATCATCGCCTTCGCCGAGGAACGCACCGAACGGGAGGGGTCCTTCGCCTCCGCAGCAGAGATCGAGATCATCTCAATACCGCCGAAGGAGAACATCACAACAGCCAGCGACAGCCACACCGACTGGGGGCCGTTAGGCATGAAACCGCCGTCATTGAAGAGGTTCGCGGTACCCACCGCAGCGTGACCGGGCAGGCCGAAGAAAACCAGGCACAGGCCCACCAACAGGAAGGCAACAATCGAAATGACCTTAATCGAAGACAGGAAGAACTCCAGCATGCCGAAAGACTTCACGCTGGTCAGGTTCAGCACAATCAGCGCCACACCAAACGAGGCAATACCAACCCACAGGGGCAGCTGCGGCCACCAATAATTCAGGTACATCGCAACCGACACCAGCTCAACACCGGCAATCAGAACAGTCGCCGTCCAGTAGGCGATGCGAGTCAAAAAGCCCGCGAAGGGGCCCAGGTAGCGGGTAGCAATAGTACCGAAACCGCCGCGGACAGGGTAGCGAACCGCCATTTCACCGGTTGCCGCGCCAATCACCGAAGCGAGCGCAGAACCAATAGCGTAGGTGAGAATGACCGCGGGACCAGCCATCGCAATGGCGGTGCCCGAACCCAAGAAGAGGCCCGTACCGAGCGCGGAACCCATTACGATCATGGTCATCTGTCCGTGGGACAGAGAACGCTTCAGGGTGCGCGATCCGGCGGTCCCCGCTACAGCGTGGCTGCGGGTATCGTCGTTGTGGGACACGAAGGTGCCTTCCGTCAGTACGCCTTAGGGGCGTGATGTGCAATGTGTGCTCGCACCCGGGCTCCTGCGGCTTCTAGCCTCGTTGACGGGTACGAATAGTTAACTATTCTACGGGCACACTCACATCACTCAGAACGGCGCCGTCTAGAGCGCAGAAGCGAAAAGGCACCGAACGGGGGTGCTCCCCCATCCGGTGCCTTTTATGTTTTAGCCTCGCGAGGCTTTCACGCTATTTAGTGCTGTGCCGCGTTGGTGTTCTCGTCGGCGTGCATAGCGTCCAGGTCGGGGCGTTCATAACCGCCCTTAACCTTCGACGAGATGGCGTAGCCAATAGAAATCAGCACGAAGAAGACGATGCCAACCATGATGGATTCCTGGACACCCGAGCCGGGCAGCATGAACATTGCCGCCAGGGTCGCCAGAACACCCGCCAGAGCAAGACCTGCGGTGACGCGGCCACCCAGCACGGTGAAGGAGGAGGCGTCCTTCTGATCCTTCTTGTACGCCTGGTAGGTCAGCAAAATCATGATCCACACAATCAGGATGCACAGGGTCACCAGCGCCATGAGCAGGGCGAAGATGTCGCCAATCTTGGCAACAGCCATCACGGTTGCCACGACAACGCCGGTGAAAGAGATGAGCAGGGCCACGACCGGCACGCCGCGCGCAGAGGTGCGGGCAGCCACTGCGGGAGCCATACGGTCAGAGCCCAGGGCGTGCAGCAGGCGGGTTGCCGCGTACAGGGAGGCGTTAGCGCCAGAGAGCGCAGCAACGAGCACCACGAAGTTCATGATGTCCGCCGCGAAGGGGATACCCAGTTCAGAGAAGACGAGCACGAATGGCGACTCGGTCAGCTCCGAGTTCTGGGCGGCGGTCTGCCAGGGCACCAGGCACAGAATAATTGCCATGGACACCACGTAGAAGGTGGACAGGCGCCAGATCATTGCCTTCACGCTGGTTGCCACCGAGCGTGCCGGGTCCTTCGCCTCCGCTGCGGAGAGGGAAATCATTTCCACGCCGCCGAAGGAGAACATGACAACAGCCATCGAAATCCAGATGGATGCCGGGCCGTTGGGCAGGAAGCCGCCGTCGTTCACGAGGTTTGCGGTACCCGCCGCAGCGTGACCGGGCAGACCCACGAACACCAGCAGCACACCAATCACCATGAACACGATGACGGCAGAAACCTTAATCGAAGAGAGCATGAACTCCAGGGCGCCGAAGGACTTCACGCTCACCAGGTTCAGCACCAGAATAATTGCGCCGAAGAGGGCAACGAACACAGCCAGGGGAACGTCCGGGAACCAGTACGCCATGTAGTGGCCAACCGCCACCAGCTCAGCGCCAGCCAGCGGCACGGTGCACGCCCAATACGCCCAGCGAGTCAGGTAACCGCTAAAGGGGTTCAAGTATCGGCTCGCAATGGTGCCGAAACCGCCCTGGACGGGGTGACGCACGGACATTTCGCCCGCGCACGCAGCAATGGTTGCCGCAATCATCGAACCAATAGCGTAAGAGAGGATTGCGCCAGGGCCCGCAATTTTAATGGCGGAGGAGGAACCCAGGAACAGGCCCGTACCCAACGCCAAGCCCATCGCAATCATGGTCAACTGGCCGTGGGAGAGGGAACGATTCAACGAGTCATTCTTCGACTGCTCGGGGGTGTTCCCCTGCAGTTTAGACATAACGTATCTCTTTCTTAGACATGCTGTGTATTGAACAAAGCTGAAATGGCAACGCCGCCCAGGCGTTAGGCCGGGCGGCTGTGCACATCAGCTGTAAGGAGGTTAGCTTATGCCACGTACTCGAGTTCGTGACGCTTGAACCAACCAATAATCGGGTAGCTGATCGGCATGAGGAGCACCTCGACCAGGCACTTGTAGATATAGCCGATTAGTACGTAGTTGATGAATGCTTGCATGGTGTCGATGCCGAGCACCGGTGCCGCAATGGAGCAGAAGATGAGGGTATCGAGCAGCTCACCGACCAGGGTGGAGACAATCATGCGCAGCCACAGGAAACGGCCCTTGCTTGCCTTCTTCATCGCGACCATGACCCAGGCGTTCAGGGTCTGGCCGAAGAGATAACCGAGCAGGGAGCCCACAAAAATCTGCCAGACCGGGCCGAGAACCTGCGCGAACGCCTCCTGGCCGGTGTAGAAGCTCGCGGCGGGCAGGTGCACGATCAGCAGGAAGCACAGGGCAGCAAAAGCAGCCGAGCTGAAGGACGCCGCAATGGCGCGGCGGGCACGCTTGAAGCCGTACACCTCAGAAAGAAGGTCGCCAATCACGTAGGCGAGCGGGAAGAGGAAGAAGCCACCATCGGTGTAAATGGTGGAGCCAATCAGGGGCAGCTCGAAGGGCAGCGGACCAAACTGCACGCCCTTGGTTGCACCAATATTCGAAATGATCAGGATGACGCAGGATGCGCCCAGCAGCAGATCAAAGTAGCCGCGGCGACCAGCCCAGGGCACCTTGACGGTGCTCGTCTGAGCCTTAGATTCGCTAACGGGTTTAGCCATTACTTTCCCCAAGTCTTTCATGCGATGTGTTTCTTCACGTAGGGTACGAGCCCTCACGCGTGGTGGGTGAGCACGCTATGCAGGGCGCTGCTCACCGGCTCGTCTGCCACCCGAGCCTATCTAATAGTACCTATATGCCGTGGCGGCGGCAGGTTTACGGGCTTCGTTCAAGAGTGTGGACGCTTTATGCACCCGGCTACCCGGTGTGGGTGCCTGCGGAACCGCCTTATCCCCGCGGCGGCAGAACCCCCGCACCTACAATGGAGGTATGAAGAGTCTGAGCCGCAGAGTTCACCGCAGCGGAGTTCACCGTACCGGCGCTCACTATACCGGGCAGGTGGCGTCCCCGCTGGAGGCGGAGCGTGCTTCACGTGCCTCGGTTCGTATCTTGGTGCGCCGCTCGGTTCGTGGCTCTCTACGGCGAGCGCGGAGGCGGCACCACCGTAACCAGCGGCGGCTGAGCGCGCATATTCCGCGTCTGCATCCGCTGTTTACCTATACAGCGCAGGTTGTGCGTACCGGTCTTTCTCTGCTGGAGCCGATGCTTCTGGCGTCCTCTGAGCTGCTCGGCTACCGATCGTTTACGCATCGGGGCCGCAATATCTACTACCGGGTCGATAATCTGCATCTTTTATCTGAGTCTGATTCAGCGCCCGGCGTACTGTTCTATTTTGATGGCGACCACCTCTCCCGTGTGGGTAGCCGCCTATTGCGCCGCACCTCTCCCCTGCGTACCGAGTTGGCGCAGGTGGCGGCTGAGTTCAATATGCTGTCGGTGCCGGTGCTGTCGCCGGGTAGCCTGCGGGAGCCTCGCCTGACGGATGCCGGCTCCTATGCGCCTCCGCTGACCTATAACTGGTGGGTTCGTGCCCGCTCAAACGGCAGGATGGTTCGTGCCCTGATTGAGAAGATTGCCCTGGCGTACAAGGTGGATACGAGCCGCGTCTGGCTTGCGGGCTATTCGGGTGGCGCGGAGTTCCTCAGCTACGAGCTACTGTCACACGATATTGAATGGATCCGTGGAGGCGGCGCGACCTTCATCGGTGGCGGCGGTGCCGACGGTGTGCCTACCCGGGTGCGTGAGCGGGCGGCGCTGAATCCTTCCTCGCATGAGCACCTGTTGATGAGTTGGCATGTGGGCGTGTTGGATGGTCGTTCGCCGTCGGGTCGTCGGCGCATGGCGACCAGCGCGGAGGGTAGCTGGTCGGCGCGTATTGCGGTGCAGGAAGGTAGTGCTTTCTACGAGGGTTTAGGGGCGCGGACTTTGTTGCAGGTGACTCCGGGGCGCGGTCATACGGGGTATCCGATTGCGTCGTTAGTGGGTGCTGATTTGGCGGCGGCGACTCGTTTGGGGTTCCTGTAGGGGGCGGCTATTTCGTCATAAACATGAAAATTCGCATGGATTGGGCAAATTTCTTGGTGACACATTCAATAAATTCGTCATTTGATGACGATTTGAGGTAGAGTGTCACTATGCCTCGTATTTCTGCAGCAACCAACGCCGCCCAGCGTGAGAACACCAAGCGTGCCATTCTCGACTCCTTCGGCGAGATCCTCTACACCCGCGGCCTGCCCGGCCTGACCATGACCGACGTCGCCAAGAACGCCGGCATCGGCCGCACCGCGGTCTACAACTACTTCGCCGACATGGGTGAACTGCTGGTCGCCTACGCCCTGGACGAGACCGAACGCTTCCTCAACGAACTGCGCGTCGGCCTGGAGGGCATCGAGAACCCGATTGACCAGCTCGCGGTCTACATTCGCCTGCAGATCAACGATTTGGCGCGCCGCCACCTGCCTCCGGGCCCGGCGATGCGTTCCATGCTTTCCCCCGAGTCCTACGCAAAGCTCGGCAAGCACGTGCACGAGCTGCAGATGGTGCTGGCGCATATTCTTTCTGCCGCCATTGCTGAGAACTACATTCCGAAGAACGACATTCGCGAACTGGCGATGCTCGTACACGGCTCCCTCTCCTCAAGTGCGGGTCGTGCGGAGGATGCACCGGATGAGGAGACTCGCGAACGCCAGATTCTGAATACTATCCGTTTTATTCAGATGGGCCTGGGTGCGCGTTTTGACGCCGAAGGCAACCCTGTGCGCCTGGACTCCGAGGAGTCTTTGCCGGAGCAGTCGCCCGTGCAGGAGGCGAACCTGAAGATCGCTTCCTAAGGGTTGAGCGGGCTGAATAGCTACATATAATGCCGCGGACCTGATGCTTCTTTGCATCGGTCCGCGGCATTTACTGTATTCGGGTAGGCGTTTACGCGGTTAGGTTTTTACGCACTGGGCAGCAGTGCCGGGGAGATGGAGTCCAGGTCCAGTACGCGCGCGTACATGACGGCGCGGCGGTGCAGGGCGTTGCGCAGTGCGCGGTGCACGCCGTCTTCGAGGTAGAGTTCGCCACCCCATTTGACCACGTGCGGGAAGAGGTCGCCGTAGAAGGTGGAGTCTTCGGCGAGTAGGGTCTCGAGGTTAAGGGTTTTTTGGGTGGTGATGAGGGTGTCGAGGCGTACCTGCCGCGGCGGGATTCCTCCCCAGTCGGCGTGGGTCATGCCGTGCTGGGGGTAGGGGCGGCTGTCGCCTACTTTTTTGAAGATCATGGTGGTGCTTTCTGCAGGTCTGGGGCGCCCCGGCGGTGCGTGGAACCGTGGGGTTCTGAAGAAATAGTACCAAGGGGTATAAAAAATCCCCGGTCTTAGAATCTAAGACCGGGGATCGGTGGCGGAGGATGGGGGATTTGAACCCCCGAGGGCTGTTAACCCAACACGCGTTCCAGGCGTGCGCCATAGGCCGCTAGGCGAATCCTCCAGCTATGTTTTCTACGCATTGCGTAGGCAACGAATAAAACTTTACTACGCTTTTGTGAAGCATGCAAGCCCCGAATAGGAAAAGTAACAGAAAGCACATTTGTGGGTGCTGGTGCCCTTGTTTTTGGGCGGAGCGCCAGCGGAGCGGGTACGCAGTGCATATGACGGGCGCGAACTCCCCAGGTACCCATTTTTGGGTAAAAAAGACCTCCTACGCACCCGTCATAGCTCGAATACCCTTGCTACCTTCCGGTCCTGGGGGAGTTTTCCAAGATAACGCCACGTAAGAGGCAAGAACCAGTGTACCGGATTTTTGGGTTCTTGGGAATTCGGTGCATCCGCGGTATTTCTGTGAGCGTACATGCTGCCGGGGTGAGCGTCCGGGTGGCGGTGTTGTGGGCGGTGTTGTGGTGGGGTGCTGTAGCAGCGTGTTCGCCGGTGACTATCGGCCACTCGGGCCGGGGGTAAAGCGTCTAAAATGGTAGGGATTATCCTATCCGCACCCCCGAGTTGAAGAGGTTGCCGTGAGCACTGCCCTTTATCGTCGTTATCGCCCCGAGACCTTTGCTGAGGTTATCGGGCAGGAGCACGTGACCGAACCTCTTATGGTCGCCCTGGAGAAGAACCGTGTGAATCACGCGTACCTGTTTTCGGGTCCGCGTGGTTGCGGTAAGACCACGTCGGCGCGTATTTTGGCGCGTTGTCTGAACTGTGCGCAGGGTCCGACTCCTACTCCGTGTGGTGTGTGCGATTCGTGCCGTGAGCTGTCGCGTGATGGTGGCGGTTCCCTAGACGTGATTGAGATGGACGCGGCGAGCCACGGCGGTGTGGATCATGCCCGTGACTTGCGTGAGCGCGCTACTTTAGCGCCGGTGCGTGACCGTTACAAGATCTTCATTATTGATGAGGCACATATGGTGACCCGTGAGGGTTTCAATGCGCTGCTGAAGATTGTGGAGGAGCCGCCGGAGCACGTGAAGTTTATCTTCGCGACGACTGAGCCGAATAAGGTGCTGGGTACGATTCGTTCGCGTACTCACCATTACCCGTTCCGTCTGGTTCCGCCGGAGGTTCTTCTGCCGTTCCTGCAGGGCCTGTGCGATCAGGAGCAGGTGGCTGTGGAGCCGGGTGTGCTGCAGCTGGTGATTCGTGCTGGTGGCGGTTCGGTGCGTGATTCGCTGTCGATTCTTGATCAGCTGATGGCTGGTGCGTCTTCGCAGAACGGTATTGAGTATGACCGTGCGGTGGCGCTGCTGGGTTATACCCACGCGCAGCTTCTGGATGAGGTTATTGAGGCGTTGGGTGCGAAGGATGCGCCGACTCTCTTTGGTACGGTGTCTCGCGTGGTGGCGACCGGTCAGGACCCTCGCCGTTTTGTGGAGGATCTGCTGGAGCGTCTGCGTGATTTGATTGTGGTGAAGGCTGTTCCGCAGGCTGCCGGTCAGATTTTGCAGGGTGTTCCGCAGGATCAGTTGGAGCGTTTGGCTCAGCAGGCTCAGGCTCTGGGTGAGCGTGAGCTGACGGTTGCTGCGGGTACGGCGAATGAGACTTTGAATGGTATGACGGGTGCGGCGAATCCGCAGCTTCAGTTGGAGTTGCTGTGTGCTCGTCTGCTTCTGCCTGCGGTGGAGGGTTCTGTCGGTAGCGCTGAGGTTGCGGCGTTGGCTTCTCGTCTGCAGGTTTTGGAGCGTCGCGTGGCTTCTGGTGCTACTGGTTCGGTTCCTGCTGGTTCTGGTCCGGCGCAGGGTGGTATGTCTGCTGCTCGTGCAGCGGGTATGGCGGCGGCTGGCCTGATGCCTAAGACTCAGGCTCCTAATACGCAGGCTCCTAGCGCCCCGGTTCAGGAAGCAGTTCAGGAGGCGGCTCAGCCCGCGCAGCAGAGTAGTTCTCAGCAGGCTAGTACTGGTGCTCCCCCGCTGGCGGGCGCACCCCTTGGCGCTGCGCCCCTTAGCGGTGCACCTCTAGCACCGACCGCTCAGGCCCCTGCACCTCCGGCTGGTGCCCCCCTGACGGATAACACCCCGGCGGCACCCCTTGCTCCGGCGGCGCCGAATGCCCCGGCTTCTCCTGCAGCTGATACCGCTGCGGTGGGTACCCCCTCCGCGCCTTTGAAGCTTAACCCGAACGATCCGCTGGCGGCGGTTCAGGGTAATTGGCGTGCCATTCTTAACCGAATGAGCGTTCCGGGTGCGGCGGAGCAGCTGATGAAGGTGCGTCCCGCCCGCATGGACGGCGCGACCCTGTACGTGAGCGCCGACATTGCGACCCTACGCGCGGTCAAGGGCTTTGTGCCCGAGCTGACCGCTCGCGTGAGTGAGTTCCTGCGCCGTCAGGTGACTATTCACGCTCAGGTGGCGAAGCCCGGTGAGCAGGTCAAGCCCGCAGCTCAGCCCACAGCACCCAGCGCTCCCGCACAGTCCGTAGCTCCGGCGGATCCCACCCCGCAGGCGCCTCAGCAGCCCGTTCAGCAGACTCCCCCGCAGCCCACTCAGCCGGCGCCGCTGGCTGATGGTCCGCGCGGCGGTGAGGATGCGTGGCGTCGCCACGGTCAGCCGCTGACCGGCGCAAACACCCCCGAGTCCACGAGCGTGGATGCACCCCTGGGTGCGTGGGAGGTTGCCCCGATTCCGCAGAGCGCCCCCGAGGAGGCACCTCAGCAGGCTGCCCCGCAGGCACCGGCTGGTCCGCTGGCGCCTGAGCCCCCGCTTCCTCAGCAGGTTCCGGCAGCTCAGCAGGTGCCGACTGGTCCAGCGGGCGGTTTTGGTGAGCGTGATTCCTTTGCCGCCTCCGGTAGCGGAGTTCCGCAGCAGGAGAGCGCTGCTGAATCCCAGCAAGCACAGGAACCCCCGTTCTCGCAGGAGCCCCCTCACGTGGAGGAACCTCCGTATGAGGAGGAGCCCCCTTTTGAGGATGAGCCTCCCTACGCTGAACCGGTTGAGGCACCCGCAATACCTGCTGAGCCTGTAGCACCGGCTGGGCCGCTTGCTGCTCCGGTTGCCCCGGCAGGCCCCCTGGCGGCGGGTCCGTTGGCGGCTTCCCCGCAGGCAGCACCGCAGGATTCGGCACACCCGGTTGAACCTGCAGGTCCGTTGGCAGAGGCACCGCAGGCGGCTGCGGCCGATAACGCCCCGGCAAGCGATGAGAAGCCCGCAACGCCGGCTTCTAACGCACCTGCCACACCGGCTCCTACCGCACCGGCGGCACCGGCTCGCCCGGTACGCGCCGCATCCGATGAGGATTACGTCTCTGAGGATGATGAGAAGGTCGAAAACAGCACCTTCATCGGTCTGCGCGCTATCGAAAAAATTATTGGTGGCACCGTCATTGACGAACGCCCCCTGCACCAACCCTAAGCCGGGGTCGTAGGTGCCGCGCCCGCCATCGCACCGATGGCGGGCGCACTCATTTCAGCCGCATACTCGCTATGCGAAACGCCCCTAAACTGTCAGGGGTTGGGTGCATACTCATAACGTCGCCCAAGAACAACACACCAGCACAACACACCGCATTTGTAAGGAGAAGCCATGTACGAGGGAGCAGTTCAAAACCTCATTGACGAGCTCGGCCGCCTGCCGGGTGTGGGCCCCAAGTCGGCTCAGCGCATCGCTTTTCACATTCTGAATGCGGATGCGGCAGATATGGCGCGCCTAACCAACGCCATTTCCACGGTGAAGACCAGCGTGAGCTTCTGCGAGGAGTGCGGTAACGTCTCCGAGACGAAGCTGTGCACAATCTGCCGTGATGAGCGCCGCGACCCGTCCGTGCTGTGTGTGGTCGAAGAATCAAAGGACGTGGTGGCGATTGAGCGCACCCGTTCCTTTACCGGCCGCTACCATGTGCTCGGCGGCGCTATTAACCCGCTGGCTGGTGTGGGCCCGGAGCAGCTGCGTATCCGTGAGCTGGTGTCCCGCCTGGCGGATGAGCGCATCCAGGAGATTATTCTGGCAATGGACCCGAACCTTGAGGGTGAGGCAACCGCAACCTACCTCTCGCGCATGCTCGTGCCGCTGGGTGTGCGCCTGTCGCGTCTGGCGTCGGGTCTTCCGGTCGGTGGCGACCTGGAGTATGCGGACGAGATTACCCTGGGCCGCGCGTTGGAGGGCCGCCGCGTCATTAGCGAGGGCACGGCGGTGGCTCATACTGCCGCCGAGGATTTTGAGCGCGTGAACCGCGAGGAGGAGCAGGAGCGTGAGCAGGCGGCTCAGGTTCAGGCTCAGGAGGCGAAGCAGAGTCGTCGCCGCTGGAATTCGAGCATGTTTGATGACCTGGATTCTGAGGATTCTGCCCGTTCCCGCGCGGAGGTGCCCGCCGTCGAGGGTGTGCAGGGCACGGTGGATGAGCAGCTGATTGAGCAGGTTCTGCAGGCGGCTGAGGGACCCGGTGGCGAGGGCTCACCCACCGATCCTGCTGATGCTGAAGCCGCCGCAGAATCCACCCCTGACCTGGGCGAAGACTCCGTTGAGGGCGCTCCGGCGAGCGCCGCCTCCAAACCCGCTGAAGCACCCGTAGCCGAGCAGGCAGAAGATGCTCCGGAGGTGTTCCGCACCCCCGACTATGAGGAGAAGATCCGCTCGATTCAGAACGCCCCGTTGCGCACTCCGAAGCCGGATGTTCCGCCGCTGCCGGGTGTCACTTATGTGAATCCGTGGACCTAAAAACTTGCCTCCGCGGGCGTGCTGCACCCGCCTCCGCGCCCCGCATCACCGCCCCGTAATACTACGTAATATTTCACGGGGCAATACACACGGGCACCCAGTTAGCCGCTTGTACTGAACGCCGTCTACTATAAATGAGGAGCCGGCGTCTGCCGGCAGCACACAAGTAACTGACCTGGAGATATCAATGAGCCTGATCGTCCAAAAGTTCGGCGGTTCCTCCGTAGCGGATGCGGAGGGCGTCAAGCGCGTAGCCCGCCGCGTCGTGGACACTCAGAAGGCAGGTAACGATGTGGTCGTCGTGGTGTCCGCTATGGGTGACACCACCGATGAGCTGCTCGACCTTGCCGCAGAGGTCACCAGCAATGTCGTTCCCTCGCGTGAGCTGGACATGCTGCTGACCGCCGGTGAACGCATTTCGACCGCCGTCCTGTCGATGGCCATTAACGACCTGGGCGCTAAGGCGCAGTCCTTCACCGGTTCGCAGGCTGGCATGATTACTGACGGCGTGCACGGTTCGGCGCGCCTCGTGGAGGTTCGCCCCGATCGCATCCGTGAGTCGATTGAGGCTGGCAACATTGCGATTGTTGCTGGTTTCCAGGGTATGAACCGTCAGAGCGGCGATATTACGACTCTGGGCCGCGGCGGTTCTGATACGACTGCTGTTGCTCTGGCTGCTGCTCTGAACGCTGATGTGTGCGAGATTTACTCGGATGTTGACGGCGTGTTCACTGCCGACCCGCGCATCGTGCCGACTGCGCATAAGCTGGACACCATCACCAGTGAAGAGATGCTGGAGATGGCGGCTAACGGTGCGAAGATTCTGCACCTGCGCAGTGTTGAGTATGCTCGTCGTTTTAATTTGAAGCTTCACGTGCGTTCTTCGTTCTCTAACCTTGAAGGCACTATTGTGGTTCCGGAGGAGTCCGCGGAACTGACCCCCACCCATCTGAAGGAGATTCCCTTGGAGCAGCCCCTGATTTCTGGTGTCGCGCACGATCGCACCCGCGCAAAGATTACTGTTGTTGGTGTTCCGGATGTTCCCGGTTCGGCAGCTAAGGTGTTCGGCCTGATTAATGAGGCGAAGGTTAACCTGGACATGATTGTTCAGAACGTTCCGACTGACCGCCCCGGTGTGACCGATATTTCCTTCACTCTGGATCAGGCTCAGGGCCCCACCGCGCTGAAGGCGCTGGAGGCGGCTAAGGCTGAGCTGGGTTTCCAGGAGGTTATTTACAACGAGTCGGTTGGTAAGCTGTCGCTGGTTGGCGCGGGCATGAAGACTAACACGGGTGTTTCGTTCACTTTCTTTGAGGCCCTGTCTAACGCTGGCGTGAACATTGACATGATTTCGACCTCGGAGATTCGTATTTCGGTGATTACTGAGCTGAGCAAGCTGGATGAGGCTGTTCGCGCGGTGCACACTGCGTTCGGTCTGGACGCTGAGGGCGAGGCTACTGTTTACGGTGGTACTGGCCGCTAAGGTTTAGCTCGTTTGTGAGCTGTACGCTTCGGGAGGGGCGGTGCTGGGTTTTCTCGGCACCGCCCCTCCCCTTTGTCTGTCTACAGGTGAAATAACTGAAATACTTTACAGTTATTTCAGATAAGGGTAAGGTTGTATCAACCGTGGATGAGCCTCTCGCCGAATGATATGCACCCCACCGGCGCGGTGCCTTCGGACGCTTATTCACCCAACCCCAAAGAGAAGATAATGACCACCGCCCTAACCAGCCCCCTGGAGGAAGATACCCTCAATCAGGCTCGCGCAGAGGCGCGGGAGATCCTCAAGAACTCTGAAGAAACCACCATTGAGCTGACCGTTTCGGGTCGAGAAAGCCAGCAGTTTGGCGATGCCCTCAACCAGGTCATTCAGCACGTTCTGCATGCCCTGGCTAGCGGGCAAAGTATTGATGTTCAGGTTGTCCCTCACGATTTGACGACGACGGTTGCTGCGCAGCGCATCGGTATTTCCCGCCCAACGCTCATGAAGGCTATTCGTGCGGGTGAGTTGCCTGCGCATAAGGTGGGTAGCCACTTCCGTATCCGCACTCAAGATGCCGACAGCTTCCGCAAGGCTCTCTTGGAACGAAGCATCGCGAAGAATAAGCAGGCGATTAGGGATCTCTGGGCCTTTGAAGAAGAACAGGGTCTAATCGATACCTTCACCGAATAAAGTAGTTTTACTTCCTGTCATACCTTGTCACAGCATCGTTTAGGCTAGAAGCATGAGTAGTGTTGTGTTTTCCCAGGTGATGGATGCCCGCGAATGGCGTGCAGCCGCGGCCGCCCATGAGGCGCGTGCCGGCCGCTACGCCGACCCGTTTGCGCAGCGTCGCGCCCGCCACGAAGTGCACCCCGTGGAGGACTTCCTCTTCACCTACTACACGCTCAAACCCGGCCAGTTTAAGCGCTGGCACCCCGGAGCCGGCATCATCCTGCTGGATGCGCCCGAGCGCGCCTCCTGGCGTTTTTACCGGCCCGCAACCGAGCAGGAACTCCTTGAGGCTGGTTGCTCCCTGCAGGTGGCGCGCGCCCAGGCGGATGCCGCCTCCGCCGTCACCGTGGACGTCACCGATTTTGTGGAGCGCCGCGCTACCGCCCTCGCCTTTACCCACGAGATTCTGCGCAACACCGCCGCGAAGAAGGGGCAGTTCGGTTGTTTCGGCATGCACGAGTGGGCGATGGCGTACAAGTCGGTGGAGAACAATATCCGCCACGACTACCTGGAACTGCGCCTGGGTGCGGAGGGTACGGACCGTGTGGTGGAGGAGCACCGCATTCGCTGCTCGCATTTTGATGCGTTCCGTTTCTTCATGCCGCAGGCGGCACCGATGAACGAGCTGCAGCCGACCCGCGAGTCCCAGCGCGTCCTGGAGCAGCCGGCGTGCCTGCACGCGAATATGGACGTGTACAAGTGGGCGTATAAGCTGCTGCCGCTGGTTGATTCGACCCTGGTCATGGATTGTTTTGACCTGGCGTGGGATGCGCGCGAACTGGATATGCGCGCGGCCCCCTACGATATTCGTGACTGGGGCTATGAGCCAATTCCGGTGGAGACGGCCGAGGGTAAGGCTGAGTACGTGCGGATTCAGCGTGAGCTGTCGGAGCGTTCGATTGAGCTGCGTGAACGTCTACTGCGGGTGTGCGAGCGCTATCTTCCACCCCTCGAGGCGTAAAAGACGTGATTCGAGCCTCTTAGGGTATCCACCAACCGAACACATACCCCCGTTACGGTCGTTAGTACGGTAAGATGAGATACGGCTCATACAGAACCCACGCACCCAAGGAGTGCCCACACATGGCCCGTATTGTTGTTGATGTTATGCTCAAGCCCGAAATTCTTGACCCGCAGGGTAAGGCTATTTCTCACGAGCTGCCCCGTATCGGCGTTGATTCCTTCGTTGATGTTCGCCAGGGTAAGCGCTTCGAGCTGACCGTCGAGGGTGAGGCAACCGAGGAGCACCTCGCGGCTGCCCGCAAGGCTGCTGAAGAGTTGCTCTCGAACCCCGTCATCGAAGACGTTGTGAACGTTTCGGTTCTGGAGGACTAATACCTATGGCAGAGTCCCTCGCACCTACTGAAGTCCCCCTGGTTGGCGACTTCTCTAGCTACTCCCCGAACCCCGCTTTCGCTGACGCACGCGTTGGCGTGGTGACTTTCCCCGGCACCCTGGATGACCGTGACGCTGCGCGTGCTGTCCGTCTGGCTGGCGGTACCGTCGTTGAGCTGTGGCACGACGACGCTGATTTGAAGAACGTTGATGCCGTCATTATTCCTGGCGGTTTCTCCTACGGTGACTACCTGCGTGCTGGCGCTATTGCTGCGAAGGCTCCCGTGATGCGTTCGGTAATTGATGCCGCTAACGCTGCTGGCACCTCCGGTTCCGCTCCCCTGCCTGTTCTGGGTATTTGCAATGGTTTCCAGATTCTGACTGAGTCTCACCTGCTGCCCGGTTCGATGATTAAGAACGATCACCGCAAGTTCATTTGCCGTGACCAGGTTCTGCGCATTGAGAATAACTCCACCTCCTGGACGAGCGATTACGCTGCTGGCCAGGAGATTGTTGTCCCGCTGAAGAACCAGGACGGTCAGTATGTTGCTGACCCGAAGACTCTGGAGGCGCTGGAGGCTGAGGGCCGCGTGGTGTTCCGCTACGTTGGTTTCAACCCGAATGGTTCCCGTAATGACATTGCTGGTATCAGCAATGAGCGCGGTAACGTAGTCGGTCTGATGCCGCACCCGGAGCACGCTGTGGAGCCCGGCTTCGGTCCTTCCTCTTCCGGTTTTGGTGAGGTTTCTCTGCGCGGTGGCGCCGATGGTCTCGGCGTGTTCACCTCCGTTCTTGCCAACCTGATTAACGCCCGCTAACGCACGACAAGGATTCTAAGAAGTTATGAGCGAAAAGCAGTTTAACCTCGACACCGTCGAGCACGCGGCGGCAACCCCGGACACCGAACTCCCCTGGGCCGAACTGGGTCTGAAGGAGAACGAGTTCGAGGACATTAAGGAAATTCTTGGTCGCCGTCCTACCGCGGCTGAGCTGGCAATGTACTCGGTCATGTGGTCCGAGCACTGCTCCTACAAGTCTTCTAAGGTTCATCTGAAGCAGTTCGGTGCAAAGGTCACCGATGAGATGAAGAAGGACCTGATGGTCGGTATCGGTGAGAACGCCGGCGTGACCGATATTGGTGACGGCTGGGCTGTTACCTTCAAGATTGAGTCCCACAACCACCCCTCGTACGTGGAGCCCTACCAGGGTGCTGCGACCGGTGTGGGCGGTATTGTGCGTGACATTATTTCCATGGGTGCACGCCCGATTGCTGTGATGGATCCGCTGCGTTTCGGCGCGATTGATCACCCGGACACCGCCCGCGTTATTGGCGGCGTGGTTGCCGGTATTGGTGGTTACGGTAACTCCCTGGGCCTGCCGAACATCGGCGGCGAGGTTGAGTTCGACTCCTGCTACCAGGCAAACCCGCTGGTCAACGCACTGGCTGTGGGCATTATGCGCCACGAGGACATCCGCCTGGCGAACGCATCGGGCGTGGGCAACAAGGTTGTTCTGTTCGGTGCACGCACCGGTGGCGACGGCATCGGCGGTGCGTCGGTGCTGGCGTCCGAGTCTTTCGATGACACCAAGCCCTCGAAGCGTCCTGCCGTTCAGGTGGGCGACCCCTTCGCTGAGAAGGTCCTGATTGAGTGCTGCCTGGAGCTGTTCAAGGGCTCCGTGGTTGAGGGTATTCAGGACCTGGGTGCTGCGGGTATTTCCTGCGCAACCAGCGAGCTGGCTTCTAACGGTGAGGGCGGCATGCACGTCGACCTGACCAAGGTTCTGCTGCGTGACCCCACCCTGACCCCGGGCGAGATTCTGATGTCTGAGTCTCAGGAACGCATGATGGCTGTTGTCTCCCCCGAGAACGTAGAGCGCTTCGAAGCGATTATGAACAAGTGGGGCGTGGAGTACTCCTTCCTCGGTGAGGTCACCAACTCTGGCCGACTCATTATTGAGTGGGACGGCGAGGTCATCGTGGATGTTGACCCCCGCACCGTTGCACACGACGGCCCGACCTACGAGCGTCCTTACGCACGCCCCGAGTGGCAGGATGACGTTCAGGCTAACCACTTCACCGGTTCGGCTGCTGACGATTCCCGCCCGCGCGGTAAGGAGCTGGGCGAGGCAATCAAGGCGTTCATGGCGTCCCCGAACATGTGCTCCAAGTCCTGGATCACCAACCAGTACGACCGCTACGTTCAGGGCAACACCGCCCTGTCCATGCCGGACGACGGCGGTGTGGTGCGTGTAGACGAGAACACCAACCTCGGTGTTGCTCTGGCGACCGACGCCTCCCCGCGTTTCACCTACCTGGATCCGTACGAGGGTGCTCGCGCGTCCTTGGCTGAGGCGTACCGTAACGTTGCGACCGTTGGTGCACGCCCCGTTGCTGTGTCTGACTGTCTGAACTTCGGTTCTCCCGAGGATCCGGACGTCATGTGGCAGTTCGCTGAGGCTGTTCGCGGCCTGGCTGATGGCTGCATGGAGCTGGGTGTTCCGGTGACCGGCGGTAACGTGTCCCTGTACAACCAGACCGGTGGCAAGGCTATTAACCCGACCCCCGTGGTGGCGATGATGGGCGTGATGGATGACGTCACCCGCCGCACCCCTTCGGGTTGGGCTCCTGAGCATGACGGCCAGGCGATCTACCTGCTGGGTACCACTCGCGATGAGCTGGACGGCTCCGAGTGGGCTCGCTTCAAGGGTCACCTGGGCGGTCAGCCGCCGAAGGTTGATCTGGCTCTGGAGCGTCAGCTGGGTGACATGCTGGTGAACATGTCTCGTGACGGCATGATTGATGCCGCACATGACGTGTCTGCTGGTGGTCTGGCTGCGGCTCTGTCGGAGGCTTGCCTGCGTTTCAACACCGGTGCCCGCATTGGTCTGGGTGAGGTTGCTGAGCGTGACGGCCTGGACCTGTTCACCCTGCTGTTCTCGGAGTCCCTGGGCCGCGTTGTGGTTTCGGTTCCGCGTTCTGAGGAGGTGCGCTTCAAGGATATGTGCACCGCTCGCCAGTTCCCCTTCGCACGTATTGGTGTGGTGGATGCGGAGTCGAACGCTCTGGACTTCCAGGATGAGGTTTCTATTGACCTGGATGAGCTGCGTGCAGCTCACGAGGGTACCCTCGCTTCTTACTTCGGTGAGGTTGCGAAGGGCTAGTCTTCGACTAGTTTGAGACGAACGCCGAAAGGGGCGGATGCTTGTGAAAGCATCCGCCCCTTTTGTTATGCCCGCAGGCTTGTGCCCGCGAACTTGTACGTTGGGCGTTTAGCCGTTGAGTGTTGAGCCGATGAGCATTTAGCCGTCGTGCGTTGAGGCGTTTAGGTTTATGCCTCGGCGACCTCGCGGCCCAGCTGCGCGAACAGGGAGGCGTTGATGCGGAAGCCTTCGATGCATTCGTCGATGAGTGCTTCGCGCTGTTCGTCGGTCATGGGTGCATTGTCGAGCAGTTCACGATAGCCGTCCTTAAAGACCTTGGGCTTGGGCAGTTCGGTGAAGCGGTACATGCTCAGTGCTTCAGCGGGGATGCCGTAGTGGCGGCTGACCAGCGCGGCGACTGCCTGGCCACCGGAGAGATCGCCGAGGTAGCGCAGGTAGTGGTGTGCGAGGTAGCGTTCGGGGGAGTTGACGGTGGCGCGGATGCGCTCTACGTATTCTGCGGTTGCGGGCAGGGGCGCGTCGATGTCGCCGTCCTGGCCGAGTGCGCGGATGTCTGCGCGGATGTATTCTGCGCGGTCGAGGCCGGGGTGGGTGAAGGGTTCGGTGATGGGGTTGGGTTCTGCGCGGTAGTGTTCGGAGACTGCTTCGAGTGCTTCGTAGATGTGCACGTACTGGTTGATGAGGCGCAGGTATGCCTCGGTGTTGAGGGAGCCGCCCATGAGGTCTTCCATGAAGGTGGAGTGTTCGGCGTTGTCGTGGACGTGCTTGGTGCTTTCCTTCAGGCGTGCGGAGAAGCGTTCCTGGGTGGTTTCGGGGGCGGTCACGGTCATTGTGAGTTCCTAAAGTGGGTTGTGGGTGAACAATAAATGTTTTAGTGACACAATGTCACCAAAACCTGTTAATGACATATTGTCACCAAAAACCGGTTTTGGCAATAGCTTTTCAAAAAATTTTGCTAAGGTATACCTCATACACAAGTCACCCTAGGCATTAAGTTACACAAACATAAGCTAATAAGGCTAGACTTGATACGAACACCACAATCACAAAATTCAAGGAGACACCGAATGTCTACCCCCTCTCTCACCAAGCGCACTTGGGCGTTCTTGGCTTCAGCAACCATCGGTCTCAGCGGCGTCGCCGGCGTACCCGCGGCCTTCGCAGCTGAAACCAACTCCCACATCAGCGCCGGTGAGGTAACCGCAGCCTCAGAGCAGAGCCTGCAGGACGTCACCGTCAACTGGGGCCTGAAGAAGTCCTTCCGCTCCTACATCAACGGCCCCTTCTCCCAGGGCTCCCAGAAACTGACCGGCGTCACCACCAACGAAGACGGCTCCTACCACTTCACCTCCGCCGAAGGCACCGTAGCCAACGGCGAATACTCCGTCACCTTCACCGGCTCCTCGATTCACTACACCGCACACCACGGCCTGCTGGAAGTCATCATCTCCGACCTCTCCGTCACCATTAAGGACGGCGTGGGCACCGTGCGCGCCAACGTTCAGTCGCGCCCCTACAACGGCAACACCACCCCGAATGACCTGGTCGAGACCAAGAACATGACCATCGGCACCTTCAACGCCTCCGGTCTGAAGGTTGAGGGTAACACCATCACCCTGCCCAGCGTGGACGAGGAAAATGGCACCCGCGTCAAGCTTTCCGAAGAGGCAACCGGCGCCTTTGCGGGCTTCTACAAGGCAGGCCAGGAGCTGGATGCGCTCAGCTTCTCCGCAACCATCGTGACCAAGGAAGCACCCGCGCCGAGCCCTGAGCCCAGTAGCGAGCCGACCGCAAAGCCCAGCAGCGAGCCCTCCTCCGCACCGACCAGCGAGGCGCCCAAGCCCGCAGACCCCAAGCCCGCCGAGCCCACTTCTGCAGCACCGAGCGCAGCTCCCACCTCCGCGGCACCCTCCTCCCCCGCCGCAACCACCGAGCCCAAGCGTGAAGAAAAGGTCACCGGCAACGTCGTCGAGTCCGGCACCCTCAGCTGGGATATCCGCGAGTCCTTCCTGAAGTACCTCACCGGCTTCGCGCACGGCTCCGTGAACGTTGAGGGCATGGAGAAGACCGCAGCTGGCGGCTTCAAGTACACTCAGGCATCCGGCGTGTACAACCCCGAGACCAAGACCGGTCAGATCAACTTCGCGGGCACCGCAGAGTTCACCGGCCACAACGGTCAGCTCAAGAGCACCATCAAGAACATGCGCCTGGTCGTCGTCAACGGCAAGGGCACCCTGGTCGCTGACGTTGACGCACTGACCCGCGACGGCAAGTCCGTTTCCAAGACCGGCCTGGCTATCGCCGAGGTGGACCTCTCCGGCGCGAGCGTGAAGGACGGCGTCTTCTCGGCGCAGAACGCAGCAGTCGCGCTCACCGCTGAAGGTTCCGACGTGCTCTTCGCGGGCCAGTACCGCGGTGCCGACAACGCTATGGCACCGCTGAGCTTCTCCGTAAAGCTCAGCGAGCAGACCGCGGAGAACACCGTTGAGGTTCCCCGCGTCTCCGAGAACAAGTCCTCCGAGAGCAGCACCTCCGATAACAAGGGTTCTGAGAACGGCTCTTCCAACGAGGGTTCCTCGAACTCCGGCGCTAACGGCTCCGGTTCTAACGGTTCGGCAGGCACCTCCGGCAGCGTTTCCAACGGCGGTTCCTCCTCGAACGGCTCTGTCAGCAACAACCCGGCACAGCCGGTCTGCGTACCCGTCACCCGCAGCCGCGAGGTGCAGGAGCAGGGCGCATCCGACGGCACCATTAAGAGCGCAAACCTTGGCTGGGGCGTGCGTGATTCCTTCCGCAACTACGTGCGCGGCGGCATCGCGAACGGTAGCTGGGAGCTGAACGGCACCTCCTACTCTTCGGATGCGTTCAACTGGTCTAACGGCACCGGCACCTTCAAGAATGGTAAGGGTTCTATCTCCTTCAGCGGTTCGGTTCGCTTCACCGGTCACCACGGCATTCTGGACACCACCATTGCGAACCCGCGCCTTGAGATTAACGGCAATTCCGGTACTCTCTACGCGACCATGACCAGCAATGACCCCTCCGGCAAGGCAACTAACTACGGTGAGGTGGCGCTGCTGAAGGTGGATCTTTCGGGTCTGCAGAGCTCCTCTGACGCTGTGAGCGTCAACGGTGCGGCAACCACCCTGACCGCTGAGGGCGCGAAGGCGTTCGCTGGCTTCTACGACGCCGGTAAGGACATGGCTCCGCTGAGCTTCTCCGCGGCGATTAACGGCGCGAAGACCACCACCAAGACCGTGACCGAAACCGTCTACGAGGGTAAGGGTTGCGACCCGGTCACCGGTAAGCCTCTGGCTTCCACCGGCGCCTCCGGCGTTGAGGGCACCCTGGTTGCAGGCTTCATCGCTGTTGCAGCCGGCGCGGGTACCGTCGTGTACACTCGCCGCCGCAAGAAGGCATAACGGCACCTCACGAGGATGCCCACACTGTCGGCTCGCCTGTGAGACTCAATCACGAGGTTCACCGGTGAGCCGACACGGTCCGTGCGGGGGTGCAGATTTTCACTGCACCCCCGCTTCAGGTGCCAGGTTTTGCCCCGGCGCCTACCCCAGTTTTTCTAGCTCCCCTTTTTTCTGCGAGACTACGATGTTTTCTTCCCTTTCTTCTTCTGCCCTGAACCGCCGCGATGCGATGAAGTATGCGGCGTTCTCCATCACTTCCGCGTTCCTGCTGAGCTCTTGCGGTGTGGGTACTCAGAACCCGGCCGCTTCTTCAAGCACTTCGCAGGCTGTGGTGGATGAGCAGAGCACCCGCACCGTTTTGGAGAACCTTGCCGATCAGCTGCGTTCTTCTATTGCCCCTGATCAGAAGGCTCTGCGCGGCCCCAATAGCGCCGCAGATACCCCCGAAATTCAGCCGATGGTCGATACCCCCACTCCGGCTTTCCCCGTGACGTTCAAGGACTTCAACGGCACCGAGGTGACCGTTAAGTCTGCTGACCGTGTGCTGGCACTGGACCTGTACGGCACTCTGGCTCAGCAGATGATTGCGCTGGGTCTGGGCGGTCGCCTGGTCGGTCGTGTCACCTCCTCGACGGAGCAGTCGCTGGCTCACCTGCCGCTGGTGACCCAGAACGGTCATGACCTGAACGCTGAGGCGATTCTGGCGACCTCCCCGGACCTGGTGCTGTGGGATAAGAGCAACGGCCCGATTGAGATTGTGGATCAGCTGCGCGCAGCGGGTGTGACCGTGGTGGTCTTCGATCATGAGCGTCGTATGGATAAGATCATTCCGCAGCTCAAGGCTGTTGCGCAGGCGCTGGGTGTTCCGGAGGCGGGCGAACAGGTTGCTGCCCGCGTGCAGAAGGACCTGGATTATGCTCTGCAGGTGCTCAAGGACGTCGCCCCGAAGGGTGCACAGCAGGTGTCGTTCGCGTTCCTGTACGTGCGCGGTACCGCTGGCGTGTTCTTCGTGCTCGGTAAGGGTTCGGGCGCTGACGATTTGATTCAGGCTATTGGCGGCAAGGATGTGGCGTCTGAGCAGAACGCAACGAATATTATTCCGGCGACCAGTGAGGCGCTGGTGAAGCTGAACCCGGACGTCATTCTGACCATGAGCGGCGGCATTAAGTCCACCGGCGGTTTGGATGGTTTCTTGGCTCGCCCGGGTGTGGGTGAGACGACTGCCGGTAAGAATAAGCGCATTATCGATATGGGTGACGGCCAGATTCTGTCCTATGGCCCGAATACTCCGGCGGTGCTTTTGTCGCTGGCTAAGGCTGCGTACTCGACTCCTGCGGGGGGCCAGTAGTGGCTGCCGTGAAGAGTGCGGCGGGTGCGCGGGATTATCGTGCTTCGCGTCGGCGTCGTGCCGGTCTGACGTTTACGTTTTTGGCGGTGGCACTGTGCGTTGTGATGGTGCTGTCTGCGGGTTTGGGTCAGTACTATATCCCGACTGATCAGGTGATTGCTTCTGTGGGCCGCCGCCTGGGTCTTGCGCCGGAGAACCCGGCGATGCAGCTGGCGGATAGCACTCTGTGGAATATCCGTTTCCCGCGTGTGCTGTTGGGCGTGCTGGTGGGTGCCGCTTTGGGTACTTCCGGTGCGGTGATGCAGTCGGTGTTTGGTAACCCGTTGGCTGAGCCGGGCGTGATTGGTGTTTCCTCGGGTGCTGCGGTTGGCGCGTGTTTGTCGATTGTGTTGAACCTGCAATTCTTCGGTATTTTCACGACTCCTGCATTCGCGTTTGTGGGTGCGTTGGCGGCTACCGCGCTGGTGTATTTCCTGTCGCGTTCTTCGGGCCGCGCGAAGGTTCTGTCGATGATTTTGACGGGTATTGCGGTGACTGCGGTGGCGAATGCGATTATTGCGTTCCTCATGTTTATTGCTGATACGACGAGCCGCGATCAGATTGTGTTCTGGCAGATGGGTTCGCTGAACGGTTCCACATGGAAGGCTGTGGCGAGCGTGTGGCCGGTTATTCTGATCGGCTTGGTGGCGTGTTTTGTGATGGCTTCTTCGCTGGATGTTCTGGCGTTGGGTGAGCGTGCGGCGCAGCATTCTGGCGTGAACGTGGAGCGTCTGCGTGCGGTGTCTATTGCGGCGACGGCTTTGTTGACGGGTGCTGCGGTGGCGTATGCGGGCATTATTGCGTTTATTGGTCTGATTATTCCTCACCTGTTGCGCATGATTTTGGGTCCGTCGAATCGTGTGTTGTTGCCGGCTTCGGCGTTAGGTGGCGCCCTGTTGATTGCGCTGTCTGATTTGGGTGCGCGTACGCTGGTACCTTTTGCTGATTTGCCGATTGGTATTTTTACGGCTTTGGTGGGCGGCCCGACATTCTTCGTGTTGTTGCGTCGTTCCCTGGGTCAGGGCGGAGGTGCTTCGTGAGTGAGTTGTTGAGCCTGTCCGGTGTGTGTTTTAACGCTGGTGGGCGCCAGATTTTGAATGATGTGTCCCTGTCAGTTTCTTCGGGCGAGGTTGTTTCGCTGATTGGCCCCAATGGTGCCGGTAAGTCGACTCTGTTGGGTGTGATTGCTGGTGATATTGCGCCCAGTAGTGGCGAGATTCTGCTGGATGGCGCCTCTCTGGGTTCGATTCATGCCCGTCAGATGGCGCGTCAGCGTGCGATGCTGCTGCAGAAGTTGAATGTGGCGTTTTCGTATACGGTGCACGAGGTAGTTCAGATGGGTCGTACCCCGTGGAAGGGTACGGAGCGCGCTGAAGAGGATGACGCCGTGGTTGCTTCGATGATGGAGCGTACGTCGGTGACTCATTTGTCGGATCGCGATATTACGACTCTGTCCGGTGGTGAGAGTGGTCGTGCGCATTTGGCGCGTGTGTTTGCTCAGCAGACTCCGCTGATTCTTTTGGATGAGCCGACTGCGGCGCTGGACATTACGCATCAGGAGCAGACGTTGCGGGTGAGCCGCGAGTTGGCTGCTGAGGGTGCCGCGGTGTTGACGGTGCTTCATGACTTGGATGTGGCGGCTGCGTATTCTGACCGTATGGTGTTGTTGCGTGGTGGCGAGGTGGTTGCTTCGGGCGCCCCTGAGCAGGTATGTTCGGCGGAGTTGTTGTCTGAGGTGTATCAGCATCCGATTGAGGTGTTGAGGCATCCGGTGACGAATCGTTTGTTGATTCTGCCC
>FLSC01000545.1_pt2 | contig 29115 bp, 20 predicted proteins | sample 1550561 | NCBI WGS metagenome assembly FLSC01 (sample SAMEA4031775, study PRJEB14383) | metagenome | biome: human; feature: oral; material: saliva | place: Philippines | collected 2014 | reverse complement strand
GCATTTGCTTCAAAGTCATTCTCAAAGCTACGGAAGTCAACATTAGTAGAACCAATCGTTGCTATACTATCATCGGCAACAAGAAGTTTTGAATGATTAAAACCAGCCTTATATAAATAAACTTTTACTCCCGCTTTCACTGTATCTAAGACGTATGTGCGTGAAGCCCATTCCACAATCTTTGTGTCTGTCTCGTAAGGAATCATCAGTCTTACATCTACTCCCGACAAGGCTGCAGTACGCATAGCAAAGAGGATTGGGTCGGTAGGGAGGAAGTAAGGCGTTTCCATATAGACATACTGCTTCGCACTGGTAAGTACCCTTACGTAGCCTTGCTCTATCTCTGGCCATAAACTTGTTGGACTACTGGTGACAATCTGAATAAGACTATTATTCTCAACAACCTTACTGACTGGATAATAAACATGGTTGGTTATTAGTTCACGACTCACAAAGAACCAATCTACCAAAAAGGCACGTTGCAAACCATATACCGCTGCACCAGTTATCTTAACATGCGTATCACGCCAAGCCAATTTCTTTATCCCCTTCACATAACGATTGGCAATATTCATACCACCGATAAAGCCCACCTCACCATCAATGACACATATCTTACGATGATTACGATAGTTCACCTTACTGGTAAAGATTGGGAAGCGTACAGACATAAAGGCATATACTTTTATTCCTTCAGCACGCATACGGTCAAAGAAACGATTCTTTGTTTTCCAAGAACCTACATCATCATAGATGACACGTACCTCAACTCCTTGTCGTGCTTTATCAATCAAAGCATCAGCAACAATCTGTCCCAAAGGGTCACTGGCAATAATAAAGGTATCTAAATGAATATGATGTTCAGCCTTACCAATCTCCATTAACAAAGAAGGAAAGAACTCGTATCCAGAAGTATAAATCTCTGTCTCGTTATTCTTAAAAGGTAAGACCCAGTTCTGATTCATGAAGAGCTTGATGAGTTCTCGATACTCATTAGGCAGATGAAGACGCTTCTGTTCTACAAACTCCAACATGGAATGCTTGGTCAGTTGGTCCATACTATACTGCCATATCTTACGCTCCTTACGAGTTGTCTGACCGAAGAAGAAATAAAGAATGATACCTAACATTGGAATAAACGTCAGCACCAACATCCAAGCCATTGTTTTGGCTGGCTGTCGGTTATCCATCAATACGCGTACCATCACAATTATGATGACAACAACGTAGACTGCTAAGAATGCCCAATGAACATAAATCATCTATATTCTCCTTTCCACTAACTATTCGATTCGACTGTTCCACCAGTCTTATCCTTCTCTCGTAGCTGCTGAATATATGCCAACTCGTCTAATGCAAAATCACCTGACTCTGGGTCATCAATCATCTGACGAAGCATTTCTTCCGCTTCATCAAACCTATGCAACTCTACCAAGACATAAGCCTTTCGTCGGTAAAGAAACTGAAGAAAAGGGTGCACCGATTGTTCGACTTCGCCTTCTTCATCTTCAACAATAGAATTATGTAAGTCTTCCAAGATTCCGTCTATGGTCATCAGCGAACGATAATCACCCAAATAAATCATACAGTTAACATACTCCTCAGCATAAAGAGTGCGATTAACTCCTGTTACAAACGTAAGGTAGTAATAAGCCCTATCATACTGTTGCAACTCGTTATAGCAAAAGCCTAACATATAGCAGACCTCTAAGAAGAGGTTCCGTTCTTCTAAACTCTTTTTATCTATATTAGAATTCAAAAGACGATAAGCATTCTCCAAACAAGAAGTCGCCTCATAGTAACGCTTCTGACGATGAAGAGTCCGACTACGATAAACAAAACGAGCAGCATCCACACTTTCTACATTGGCAATCAATCGTTGCTCTTCGGTTAGTTGGTTCTCCTCACCATTAGCTACCTTACTCTTAGCTTCCTTCCACATATAAACGAACTCATCCTGCAACTGCTTTGTTGAGCGAAGGTCGTATGCCAACAAGACAGAGTGCGACTGCACCTGTACTTCCTTCGAATGAAGGGGTCTACCAATCCCTGATGGCAATGGTAACAATGTGGCAACTACCTGATAGTAAAGCACATCTTCACAACCATCAGCCTGCTGAATACTGAAAGTCATACGACGACGAGTTGTCGGATGAGCTGGGAGAAAGAATACAAGGTCGAGCATTGCCTTCTGTCGAACAAACGCTCCATCTACTATCAGAGTGTCGGACAGATTATAGGATGCTATAGATTCACGGTCGTTGATAACTGTTACAGTATCTGTTACCACCGTCAACTCAGAGAAGACAACATCCACCAAACCAAAAACCTTATCCATCCACTGCTTCAAGGTTGCAGCTTCCTTATCATTCTGACGCCACTCTGCACCTTTCTTCTGATGTCTTAATTCCTGTTCTCGAAGGAGAAAGAAATCACGCGCAACTTCCTTCTCAGACCATTCCAAATCACTCGTAGCCGAACTTTTCGCTTCCTTCTTCACATCAGTCAGACTTCTAATAAAAGAATTCTGCCATAAAAACATATCGACCATAGCCGAAGAAAGAATATCTTTTGCGCGATCGTCATCTAACAGAAGCGGTGTTAGGATATGCATATCAATGATATTTGTTTCCTCATTGATACTATAGCTAAACCGTGGACCGGTAGAATTAATATTAAAGTGATTGCACACATGGCGCACAATATTTATATCTTTCATCTCAGCCTCAGCAAAGAAAAGGTATGACAATTCCACCTGTGGACAATTACCGATAATACGAATACCAAAATGTCCACTCTGAAATGTATAACGAACAAGTGCTGCATCGCCTTCTTTTCTCCATTCCCCTGTACAGTTGAGTGCCTTCAGTGCTTTTGAAACTATCCTTCTATTCTCACTTAAATCAAGGTCTGAGAGACGAAGTGATGGTTTGAATAAGTTTCTTATCATATTCATCATACCAGAATATTACTACCAGTTTTCTTTGCTAATTCATTACGAAGATTCTGTGTCCTCATTATCTCGCTCATAATCTCTTGCATCTCTTGCGAATCTTTCACCTGCAGAAGTCGTTCATTCAGTTCTTTCAAGTGGGAAGAAACATATTCTAAACGGAAGTCAGCTACAAGATGTATAACACGATCACGCAATGTTTGTTCCGTTTCTTTCACTTGCAGACTCTCTGCGAGTTGGAAACGGTCTACGCTCAATCTCACTGCTACAGATGCGATATTGATATCTGCATGCTGTGTGAAATACTCTTCAGCCTTGAACCCTTCTTCACCACAATGCTCTACAGCCTCCTGCAGTATCTTAGTATAAAGTTCATTTGAGAAACCAAGATTATCGCTTCCAAGGTCATAAGCAATGTATTGTGCTACGGTCAGGTTATATGTCTGTCCGCTATTCTCATCTTTCACATCACGGAAGATAACCTTCTCACCATCCTTGACGACAGCTTGGATAAGCATTTGCTCTACCTTCGATGTTGTCGGTTTAGAGGCTACAGCCATTGCATCCTCCCGTTGTTCCTCCATTACCGCAGTCCGATGTTGCTGTTGTTCACGTGTCTGTTGTTCTCGATTGGAATAGATATTACGATTCATCTGTTCCATCAACGTACGCTCTGACACGCCTGTACGGTTAGCACACTCACGGATATAGGTATCACGGAGTATCGGGTCTTTGATGACAGAAATGCTTTGCACTATTGAACCAACTGCCTCTGAACGCTTAATCGGATCAGTGACACCCTTTAATAGTACGTTAATCTTAAAGACGATGAAGTCTGTCTGATTATCTTCAATATATTTTCTGAAATCCTCCGCACTGTAACTACGTGCAAACTCATCAGGGTCTTTACCATCAGGGAGTAGCAGCACTTTCACATTCATTCCTTCTGCCAACAACATATCAGTTCCTCGTAAAGCAGCATGCTGACCAGCCTCATCGCCATCATAAAGTAGAACGATATTAGGAGTAAAGCGGTGCAAAAGACGTATCTGATGTACTGAAAGTGCCGTACCACTATTGGCTACGACATTCTCAATACCACACTGGTGCATAGAGACAACGTCCGTATATCCCTCCACCATATAAACAAGGTCGTGCTTAGCAATAGCTTTCTTTGCTTGGAAGATACCATAGAGTTCTCTCTCTTTATGATAGATAACACTATCGGGAGAATTGACATACTTCTGACTAACACCCTTTGTACGCGAATCCAGCAGACGACCACCGAAGGCTGTCACCTTACCACTCACACTCACCCATGGGAACATCACACGTCCATTGAAACGATCGATAAGTTCTCCATTCTCACGCTCGAAGCAAAGACCTGTCTTTATAAGAAAATCTCTTTGGAAGCCTGCCTTTAAGGCTGTATCAGCAAAAGCATGACGACTCGAAAGACAGAAACCTAACTGAAACTTACGAATGATATCATCTCTAAAACCACGGCTGCGGAAATACTGCATACCAATAGCCATTCCATCAACATCGTTGTGCAAAATATCATTAAAGTACTTCGCAGCCCACTCATTGACCAAGAACATTGATTCACGTTCATTCTCCTGCTGCTTTTCCTCATTCGTCAGTTCTCGCTCATGCACCTCAATATGATACTTATTCGCAAGCCACTTCAAGGCTTCAGGATAAGTCATCTGCTCATGCTCCATGATAAACTTCACAGCATTACCCGCTGCACCACACGAAAAGCATTTGTAAACACCTTTCACAGGACTAACGGAGAACGATGGTGTACGGTCATCATGAAAAGGGCACAAACCTTTATAGCTTGTTCCCGTCTTGCGTAAAGAAACGAAATCGCTGACTACCTCAACGATATTCGACGCATTCATAATCCTATCTACAGTCGGTCTATCTATCATTATGCTACAAAGATAACACAAACCAATGAGATAGCAAAGTTAGAACAAGAAAAAGATAGATACCTCCTACAAGAAAGCCTTGACATAAACAGTCGACATCTATACCAAGATTTGATAAAATTCTCACACTGGATTCAATAAACGTTATATTCTTTCTTCACATCCTGCAGCAATTCCTCTTGTCTTCTTTCTTTTTTGCTCATAATAATCTTCATTGCAAAAGGTTGGGGCAATAAAAGAAATTCTGTTCCTTCACTCATCTTATTTTTCTGACAAGGTTGTGCCTCATAAATAGAGATAACATTATAAACTTCAACACCTTTTTTCTTCTTTCCGTCAAACTCTTCTTGAATATAATTAGAATAGCGACAACTACTTAGGTAAAAGGAGTTATCCAATGAGCGATACTCTGCCTCAACATCAATCTGCCAGTCCTTATATTGATGTCCGTATATAGCATTGATTGTTGAGCGCACAAGTGCATTAGTACGGTGCTGCACATTATAAGCCAATCCCGTAGAACGTTTTGCTCTGAGGATGACATTTTGTAGGGTATCTATACATAAATAACCCGAATCTTTCCAATCTTTTTTCGACTTGAATAGGAGTCTTACCACATTGACACTCAAACTTTCAGACTCATTATCCACATAGAACCGATGTTCCTTCACAAACTTCTCATCCATATCAGAAACAAAGTCATGGTAAAGCGTATTTTTAAGGTTACTATAGTCACAACCAGCTGACTTATCCTTAAAGGTGATAACATTCTCCAAAGGAGAGATTTCAAAGTATTTCTTCTTTCTTACCAGTCCATTACTTACAAAGCGATATAACACCGTATCGCCTACATTCTGTGTCTGATACTCATATCTTAGAACTCCATTACTTCTATACTTCTTTGCTTTCGTCTTTACAAATTTCATCAACATGGGTTTAATCCATGCTGGCTCGCCCGCAGGACTCACGACAACTTCCGAAAGCAACTGCATACTTTGCTCCATAAACAGTGTATCAGACAATACTTTCACGCTTTCTTTCTGATAGTTTATATGAGAAATCATCAGATTATCAAAAGCAAAATCCACAACAACTCTCCCCTGTTGGTCGCTAAACGTACTCCTCACTTTCCCCATGTAGGTAGTATATACACTTGCTCTACTCACAGGGATATTATTTACTTTATCCCATATCACAAAGCCTTTCTGCGCAAATGAAGTCACAGAAAGACATAAAAAGACAATGCTAACGATAGTACGTTTATTCATTTGCTATATTAAGTTTATTTATCTGCAAAATTCTTTTATCTTCAAGGAACTGCAAGTATCAAAACTTCAAAAGGGTTAGAACTCACCACGCAAAGGTATGAAAAAAGAAAAGTACACACAATATTATCTTCTTATTTTAGGTAAATAATGTACTTATAAACATATTGTATCATAACTATACACGCCCTTCTTCATTATGATACATACAACTTCATGGAATTATTTTCATGAAAAAAAATATTTATCTTCATGAACAAAAATATTTCTTTTCATGAAAATAATTCTTTCTGTTCACGTAAATAATTCTATATAGTACGAATATAACAAGATTGAAAAGGCTATAAAAGAGGATTCTGACAGAGCTTTTCCATTAAAATTAAGGGTTTTTAAATAGTAAAGGAAATATTATCATCCATCAACCTCCGCATCATTTCTATGCTATACACTTAAGTTCAAATCGGTTACTAGAGCTTTACTTCCGCAAAACAAATGAGGGTACAACTCTCTTAAACTACAACACCTCCTCTAACTCCAACAAAACAGCTCATAGGATAGCTCCTAACAAACCTAAACACAGTTAAGCGGTTTTTGTGCAACTTTTTTTGTTTATGTTACAAAAAAACTGTACTTTTGCCCTCAACCAAAACAATTGAATATTTAAATAACACATTATTATATTTATGAGTTTGAAAATTGTAGTACTTGCTAAGCAGGTACCTGACACAAGAAATGTGGGAAAAGATGCCATGACAGCCGAAGGAACGGTAAACCGTGCCGCACTGCCTGCCATCTTCAACCCTGAAGACCTAAACGCTTTGGAGCAGGCTCTGAGACTGAAGGAACAGAACCCAGGCTCTACTGTAGGAATCTTAACCATGGGTCCTCCACGCGCCGGAGAAATCATCCGACAGGGACTCTATCGTGGTGCTGATACTGGCTGGTTGCTTACCGATCGTAAGTTTGCTGGTGCTGACACACTCGCTACTTCTTATGCTTTAGCGACAGCTGTACAAAAAATCGGTGATGTAGACATTATTATCGGTGGACGACAGGCTATCGATGGTGACACCGCACAGGTAGGACCACAGGTTGCACAGAAGTTAGGACTCAATCAAGTTACTTACGCAGAAGAAATCCTGAAGATTGAGGATGGCAAGGCTACTATCCGTCGCCATATCGATGGTGGTGTAGAGACCGTTGTAGCTCCATTGCCAGTACTCATCACTGTGAATGGTACTGCTGCTCCAGCACGTCCTTGCAATGCCAAACTCGTGATGAAGTACAAGTATGCTACTTGTCCTATGGAGCGCAAAGGTGATGAGCCTTGGACACAGCTCTACGAGGAGCGTCCTTACCTCACACTGAACCAGTGGTCAGTTGCCGATGTCAATGGTGATGAGGAGCAGTGTGGTTTGAGTGGTTCACCAACAAAGGTGAAGTCTGTTCAGAACATCGTCTTCCAAGCTAAGGAGAGTAAGACCCTCACTGGCTCAGATGGGGATGTAGAAAGACTCATCAAAGAACTGTTAGGAGAGAAGATTATTGGTTAAATAAAAAACAAATAACCGACCGACCAACTAACTAACAAGCCAACTAACTGGCCCCTCCCCCATCCCCTCCCCCAAAGGGAGGGGCGTAGAATGTCCTGATGCTTTATACATTGGCTACAGACAAATTATAAAGGGGAAAGCAGCTTTTATTATTTTTAATAAGGTCGCTGTACTACAGCAAGTGATACATTTCACTCCTCTCCCTTTGGGGGAGGGGTAAGGGGGAGGGGCCAGTTGGGGCCAGTTGGGGCCAATTGAGGCCAGTTAGTTGGATTAGTGCTTGGTCGAAGATTTTATTTATGAACAACGTATTTGTATATTGCGAAATAGAGGAAACCACCGTACAGGAGGTTTCACAGGAGCTGTTGACCAAGGGTCGCAAGCTCGCAAATGAGTTAGGTGTGGAACTCCATGCCATCGCTGCTGGTAGTGGCATCAAAGGAAAGGTAGAAGACCAAATCCTGCCATACGGTGTAGACAAACTCTTTGTCTTTGATGGTGAGGGACTCTTCCCTTACACATCAGCACCACACACAGACATTCTTGTTAACCTCTTCACTGAGGAGAAGCCACAGATCTGTTTGATGGGTGCTACTGTTATCGGTCGTGACCTCGGTCCACGTGTGTCATCATCCCTGACAAGTGGTCTTACCGCCGATTGTACTCAACTTGAGATTGGTGACTACGAAGATAAGAAAGCAGGTAAGCGTTATGAGAACCTGCTCTATCAGATTCGTCCTGCCTTCGGTGGTAACATCGTAGCAACCATCGTCAACCCTGACCACCGTCCACAGATGGCTACCGTACGCTCTGGCGTTATGCAGAAGGCTATCTATGAGGGTGAGGCAAAGGGCGAGGTTGTCTATCCAGATGTAGCGAAGTATGTCCCAGAGGTTGACTATGTTGTAAAGGTTATCGACCGTCATGTTGAGCCAGCACAGAACAACCTCAAGGAGGCTTCTATCGTTATCTGTGGTGGCTATGGTGTTGGCTCTAAAGAGGGTTTCGACTTACTCTTCAAGTTAGCTAAAGAGCTTCATGGAGAGGTTGGTGCCAGCCGTGCCGCTGTTGATGCAGGTTGGGTAGACCACGATCGTCAAATTGGTCAGACCGGTGTCACCGTCCATCCAAAGGTTTACATCGCTTGTGGTATCTCTGGACAGATTCAGCACATTGCTGGTATGCAGGACAGTGGTATCGTCATCTCTATCAACAACGACCCAGACGCTCCAATCAATGCCATCGCTGACTATGTCATCAATGGCACCGTTGAAGAGGTTGTTCCGAAGTTGATAAAGTATTATAAGCAGAATAGTAAGTAAAAGCCAGCTGACAGAACAACTAACTGGCCCCTCCCCCTTGCCCCTCCCCCGAAGGGAGGGGAGTAAAATGCGAAAAGGGAATAAGAGGACTACTATCGCTAAATACTCATTATCACAAGAGGTATAGCGTGTATAATCATTGACTAACTACCGACCTATGACTAAAGAAAATAGAAAGAAGTGCACTTACAAGACAGCTTCACCTGACAGATACCATATCCTAAAGGAATTCACCAAGGAGAATCGGAAAGAGATGACATTAGCAGAAGAGATTCTTTGGAACAAACTGAAAGGAATGAGAGGCGACTGTCATTTCAGAAGACAGCATCCTATAGGTGACTTCATTGTAGACTTTGTATGCCTTTCACAGAACTTAGTCATAGAAGTAGACGGAGCTTACCATAAGCAACCGCTACAAGAGGTAGACGATGAAACAAGAACAGAATACCTTAATGAAATGGGCTTTAATGTTCTTAGATTCACCAACGAAGAAATATACACGGACATAGACAATGTGATAGAACAAATAACCGAATTTATAAACAACGAATAAAAAGAGTACCCTAACCGTAAGAATCAGTACATTCTACTCCCCTCCCTTCGGGGGAGGGGCAAGGGGGAGGGGCCACTCTTACATTTTTTATCATGGCAAATTATTATACTGACCACCCAGAAATAGCGTTTCACTTGGAGCATCCATTGATGAAACGCATCGTAGAACTGAAAGAGCGTAACTACGCTGATGCTTCTACACACGCTGACGCACCAGTAAACTACGAGGATGCAATCGAAAACTACAAGCGCATCTTGGATATCACTGGTGACATAACAGCAAATATCATTGCACCTAACTCTGAGGCTGTAGACATCGAAGGTCCACACCTTATCGACAACCGTATGCACTATGCCAGCAAGACCTTAGAGAACATTGAGGCGACTCGTCAGGCTGGCTTGTGGGGCGTTTCTATGCCTCGCCGCTATGGTGGACTGAACCTTCCAAACGTTGTCTTCTCTATGATGTCTGAGCTTATCGCTGCTGCTGATGCTGGTTTCCAGAACATCTGGTCATTGCAGTCTTGTATCGACACGCTCTATGAGTTTGGTGACGAGGAGCAGCGTCAGAAGTTTATCCCACGTATCTGTGAGGGAGAGATGATGTCAATGGACCTCACCGAGCCTGATGCTGGTTCTGATCTCCAGCGTGTAATGCTCAAAGCTACCTTCGACGAGAAGGAGAACTGTTGGCGATTGAATGGTGTGAAGCGATTCATCACCAATGGCGACTCAGACATCCACCTCGTCCTTGCACGTTCAGAAGAGGGCACACGTGATGGTCGTGGACTTTCAATGTTCATCTATGACAAGCGTGATGGCGGTGTTGACGTACGCCATATTGAGCATAAACTCGGTATCCACGGCTCTCCTACCTGCGAACTTGTTTACAAGAATGCAAAGGCAGAGCTCTGTGGTAGCAGCCGAATGGGTCTTATCAAGTACGTAATGGCATTGATGAATGGCGCTCGCCTTGGTATCGCAGCACAGTCTGTTGGTCTTGAGCAGGAGGCTTACAACGAGGGCTTGGCTTATGCTAAGGATCGTGCACAGTTCGGCAAGAAGATTGTCAACTTCCCTGCTGTCTACGATATGCTCTCTCGTATGAAGGCAAAACTCGATGCTGGTCGTTCTCTCTTATACCAGACTGCCCGCTACGTCGATATCTACAAGGCTTTGGAAGATATCGCACGTGACCAGAAACTCACGGCTGAAGAGCGTCAGGAAATGAAGAAATATACCCGCCTTGCTGATGCCTTTACACCATTGGCAAAGGGTATCAACTCTGAGTATGCTAACCAGACTGCCTACGACTCTATCTCTATCCATGGTGGTTCTGGTTTCATCATGGAGTACAAGTGTCAGCGTCTGTATCGTGATGCACGTATCTTCTCTATCTATGAGGGTACAACACAGTTGCAGGTTGTTGCTGCCGTGCGTTACATCACTAACGGCACTTACCTTTCTATCATGAAGGAAATGCTTGAGGGCGAACTCTCTTGCGACTGCATGAAGGGTCTGCGTGAGCGTGTTGCTAAACTCGTTCAGCTCTATGAAGAGGCTGTTGAGAAGGTGAACGCAAGCGACAATCAGGATGTTCACGACTTCCTTGCACGCCGTCTTTACAACATGACAGCCGACATCATCGGTTCTCTCCTCCTCATTGAAGATGCTTCTAAGGCACCAGACCTCTTCAAGAAGTCTGCCCATGTCTTTGTTCGCATGGCAGAGGAAGAAGTTATTGGTCATACTGCTTATATCAAGGCTTTCAACGCTGAAGACCTTGAGCAGTTCAAGGCTGTGGAAGAAGAGACTGAAGAAGCATAAATAGCAAACTATATATGAAATAAAAGCGAAGGGTGGAGGAACTAATTTCCCTTCGCTTTTATTTATAATAAACAATAAACCTACAAACAAAATCAAGACCTTACTGAGTATGAATAAAAACTTATGGAATTATTATAAGCAATCTGAGGATGGCAAAAAAGCTATTGACATATTCAATCCTGAGACTGAAAATATATGGGACAACATTGAAAAGATAATTGAGTTATTAAAGCAATGGGATATAAATGAGAACTTACAAAATCTTTTGGATAGAGTCATATTATATAATATCAACCTAATTGAAAGAGGGTTTGTCAAAGAAGATGATATCTTTAGTCGAGAGTTTTTTGAACATCTTATAACCACTTATGATATAAAAGATTTTCATATTGATGATAATGAGAATATCGATTGGCTGGAAGAAATCATACCCCACAATAAATTTAGAGACAAAGCATCAACCATAGATGGCTTATCCTTATTCTTATATTATTATGATTCCTTTTTCACACCTATCCTATTATCAAATCGCTTTGACCTATTCCAGAAAAGCTGTGATACTCTTGGTATAGAGCTACCACTCATTCCACACACAACTAATTACAAAGAGTACCTTATGTACTATTATGATATATGCGTTGTTTTAAATGCTTTTCAACAAGAGAACGAGCTAAGCGATGCAGAGTTGTGTGCTTGTATATATGACTATGGTATGAGAGTACTACAAGAAACATCAGTAAGCACAGAGTTACCACAACCAACCAATATATGGTTAACAGGTGGTTCTGGGAAACACGATTTTACTTTCTTGGATTCTTTAGGAAATTCACCTGAGGCAAAAAGTTCTATTTGGGCTTGTAATGAGAAAACACGAAAAGGAGATATCGTTATTATGTATTGTACTTCTCCCAGAAGTTATATTCATTCCGTGTGGCGTGCTGCCTCTACAGGCATATTTAACCCTTTCGATTATTACCATTGCCGTACAACTATCCAAGAAGGAATAAGACTTCCTGAAATTACATTTAATGACTTAAAGAATGACGAATACTTTTCAAACTTACCAATAGTACGCAAGAATCTGCAAGGTATTAACGGAGTTGCGTTCTCTGCAAAAGATTATTCCGAACTCCTTAGATTAGCGGCATCAAAAGGCGCAAAGACTGAAATATTTCCACAACTATTTATAGGAGAACATATAGATTTTGGAGAAATAAAGTTAGAAAAGGATGTTGAAGAAAAGATTCTTATCCCAATTCTTAAAAAACTTGGGTATATCGAAAGTGATTGGACAAGACAACTCCAACTAAAAGCAGGTAGAAAGGAAAAAGCTATTCCCGACTTTGTATTCTTCCCCAAAGGTGAGAAACATTTTGAGAATGCACCATTTATCATTGAAGCAAAATTAGACATGTCTTCTATCTTAGAACGACAAAAGGCATTTAGACAAGCATTATCATATGCACGTATGCTCCGTTCTAAACTAATGGGTATCTGCGACAAAGAACGTTTGATGATTTATAGAATTGAATCTACTGGCAGTTGTAATATAGAAACACCATTATTTGACTATCATTGGCAAGCCATATACTCAGACAATATCATCGGAGCAAAACTTGTACAATGCATAGGAAAAGAGGTTGTTGAATCACTACAAACAACTAATATTCACATATAAAGAATTCTAACATCATCCCCCCCCACCAAATACTTTCATTTGCAAAGATAATATGCAGAACGAGCAGAAAGAAAACTGAAATAATTATAAATATTAGTAGTTATCTGCTTATTTATAACTATCTTTGTCATTCATAATAAAAGGAGAAAACAAGATGAAGAAATATTTTAAAGCAAGTATGTTGCTGATGGGCTTATTGTTCATCCAGTCAACAACAGCATCTGCACAATGCCCAATCAAGGAGCAGATAATGAATGGAGACGATGGCGGAGAAGGCTTGGAAAAGGCAAAACGTGAACGCGAAAAGACCCCTGTTAGCCATACGCTGATTATCTTCTTTGACAAGAAGACAGGCAACAAGCCTCTACTGAAAGCCATCAAGAAGCAGGGCTGTACCCTACTCTACAAATACAAGGAGTTCAGTGGTGTAGCGGTCAAGATTGACGAGAAGCACGACGTTGATAAAGCCATTGCTGACTTCAAGAAAGTAAAAGGCGTGACAAGTGTGAACAAAGACGGAATAATGCAGTTGCAATAGTCCAAGCTTAATTCATCCAGAATTCATAATTCAAAATTCAAAATTCATAATTATAATTACTACTATACGCTGTGTTTATTGCTACAAGTAACTTGTTCACTTGTAAACCTGCAAACTCGTTTACTTATGAACTTGTAAGCTTGTTCACTTGCAAAAAACTCTGTGAACTCTGTGAGAGAACCTTTTTAATTCATAATTATGATTACCTGTGTCTAATGTGTTTCTTACTGCGAATTAAGACTGGAAAACAAAAAGACAAAAGAATAAAACTGCAAAATGCTCTTTTACTGTTTTATTCTTTTGTTTTTTACTTTATAAGTTTCCTCAAAATAGGTAGCAATAAAATCTACTTACGTTAGTAAGAAAACACCAATTATTTCGAAAATTAGTTTTATTTTTAGTTGCTATCACATTTAACATTTCACGTAACTACACTATCAACCAACAAGTTAAACACTACTTTTGCATGACAGATATGACAGGAAAATATTTTTAGGGGTTTTCTTATCCTCAAAGAACAATTGATTCAGTCACTTAAAAGCAACTTCAAACTGACATCACAGCTAACCATTCCACCATAAAGCTATAGAAAGTAAGGCAGAGGCACTTGTCTAACCAAGCCACCACAACCCTACTCTCCACACTTATTCCTTACCGACTCATTGTCAGTATAAGTTCCTTCCCTTTCTCTAAGTTTACAGTTCCGCTAAAAATCTGGTTATCTTTGTTTATCTGTTTATCGGCGGTAGTGTGATAAACCTCCAACTGGTAGTTGCCAGAAGGGATATTATTTATCTTGAAATCAACATCATAGCGACAGATGCAGTTTGTCATCATGTCCTTATCGGGATACAGGATGAGAACAATCTTACCCTCACTGCTGCTTGCTCCTACATGGAACAGGTCGATTGCACAGTTATCCATAAAGTCTGTAAAGCGTGCCGTGACAGTATTCTCTTTACCGAGCAAGAGGTGCAACACAGACCGCTGCCCTATGAAATGATTATAGTAATCAGGACGAGACTCCATCAGAGAGGCTGAGGCTTTGCAGCCTGACGACTTTACATCACTTACTCCAACATTCCCAACAACTGCATTCTCCGTCGTACATGACAACGTCAGCACTGATAGACAGCATATTGCCAAACAGTTAATAGGTTTCCAATATTTCATACGTATATTTATTTATAGGGTTAGTTAACACAAAAGATTCTTCGCAAATATAGTGTTTTATTTTGTAAAATGCAACGCTTCTCGTGCAAAATAACCTGCATCATCTTATTTTAACACCCAAGCTGTTAGCCGCAGCCCCTATCATCCTATCTCTACACAAAGCGTGTTTTATCTTCAACGATACGGAAAGTTCGTTCCTCTGGGAGTGGTTCTATCACATATACCTTACCTGCTCGGAAATTAAAAACTATCTCTTCTTTATAAAGATCATTACGCATATTGCGCCTTGAAAGAATACGCTCCTCATAGAATTCAAACACCACTCGGTGTTTTCCTGCGGTCAGGAAGCTACCATCAAACCATGAGAAACTTACGCCACGACCATAATTGATATCATCAATCTTGCCTATTGACACCATCATGTTCTTAGCACCTTCATTCCATGAGGGAAAGAACAATCGGCAATATTGAGGATTACGACGTAGCCAAGCACTTTTCTCTATTCGAAAAATAACGACTATCGCCACGCTCACCAGAACTATCATCAAAACAGATAGATAGACAAACAACCCCCTTTCATAGAGTAAATCAAATCCAATACCAGGAAAGGCTAAACCCATGGATATGCCGAAGAATGCTATTATAGATAGGAAGAACCAAGCAATACCGCCTTTAGATAAGGTCTTAATACTGGGTGCCGAATGAAAAAAGAGTAACGATAGAATAGTTTATTAATCCCATAAATAAAGCCGTATGCTCCTAAAATAATAATGGTAGATACAATAAATGATTTCATCTTATATTTTTCTTTATTTAATTAGTTTCTATTTTTGATTGGACAAGGGGATTGGGGTGAGGGGTGTTAAATGTTGGGTGATGAGGGATAGTTAATGAGGGTGAGGGGGGGGTGAGTGGTAGGCGATATGTGGTGATTCTGACCATAAATCTTACTATGCAAACAGCTGATAAACATCTACTCTCGAATTATTTTCATGAAAATAAATATTTCTTCTCACGTAAATAAATCTTTTTTTTCACGTAAATAAATATTTTTCTTCATGAAAATAATTCACAATGACAGGATGGAACACTATCGTACGAGGACAGAAACGGACTGACGACCCAGCTCTGCTGACTGAAAGAGAAGCATCTTGTCGACCCATGCCGAGAAGGTAGAACCTCCTAACTGATGACCTTATGCAACTCATTCACAAAATCTTTCAGTCCCACAAAATACTCGCCAAAGACCTCTCGCCATCTATTCCTATTCAAAGGATATTCCATGAAGTCGCTTATCAGCAGGTCACCATTCTCGCTGAGATAGTTCAGTATCTCTTTCAGATACTGTTCTTGCTCACCTGTCAGGTTGCCGTCTTTGATAAAGCGGGTATAGAGGGCTAACGCTTTCTGGCGGTCGACACCCTGTATGACACGGATAAACGCAGCTACATTATGGTTATATTTCTTTCCATTCGTAGCCTCATCAAACTCCGTACGTGTACCTAATTCTTCCCAGAAGATACGTTGCAACTCGTTGACATCATCCGTCGTTAGCTGCTCAAAGTTCTGTATCTTCCTTAATACTTCATTGTCCGTATGCTTTGCTAAATAGTCTATTACACGGTCGTGATAGGTAGCCTTCAGCGTGACAGGAGCAGCCACAGCATCCGAACTGATTGCATCTTCGATGTTGATAACAAATCTTCTCTCGTCCCTACTCTCGGCTAACACATGCACCAACTCACGTAGTTCCTTCCTCACTTGTTCAAGACTATTCAGCGTACAATGGTCCCAGAAGGCGGCAGTCTGTACCTCCTTAATCGTTTCCATCCGTTCTCTCACAGCTGGGATCGTGGCTTTCTTCTCTAACAGTTGCGCTATCTTAATCACACTCGCACGACTGTTATCAGCCTTCACTGTACTATCTACTGCCTCTAACTGCAGATAAAGCATCAATACATCAAACTTCTTTGCAGCCTCATTCTCCTTTGGACGGGGCAGCAGATGGGCTATTCCCTTCAGTTCGGCAACGGCTAAATCACTCAGACAAACCCATGCCTCACGGTCACGATAGGGTTCTATCGTCTGCAGATGTGCTCTGACATCTATGCGCGACAGACTCAGACTGTCCACCTGTGCATGTAGGATATCCTTCAACTCATCATGTAGTCGACGGTCATCTTCCTTCTCTTGATGCTCTGCCGTCTGTAATGCAGCAGCGATATCGAGCCTCAACACAAAGAGTCGTTCGGTCAACGACTTCACAGCGACTGGGTTTGCACCATCACTATTCACTGAGAAATACTCGAAGTTATTACACCAATCGAAGATATAGAACTCTTTCTTGTCAGCATCACCAAAGACCTTCGGACAAAGACGAGTACCACGTCCTATCATCTGCATAAACTTAATCTTCGACTTCACACTCTTGAAGAAGACGAGGTTTAGCACCGATGGAACGTCAACACCTGTGTCAAGCATATCGACACTGACAGCTATCTGTGGGTTCTTATCCATCTGTTCGAACTTGCGTATAAGCTTGTCCGCCTTGTTGACATAGTTATCAATCAGCTGACAGTAGTCGGGATCTTTCTCTGGATAGAGTGTGCGGAAGCGTTCAACGATGAGTTCTGCGTGCTTGTGGTTCATGGCAAAGATGATAGTCTTACCTATCTCCTCCCCACTCTTCACCTTCAAACCCTTTTCCATCAACTCCATCAATACCTTGTCAACGGTATCTATGTTGAAAAGATACTTGAAAATCTCTTGCGGGAGGATATCACGATGATATTCGTCGTCGGGTCCTAAGCCTGCTAAAGACTTCTCATAGTCCATTAGTCTTTCTGCTTCTTCACGGTCCTCCTTCGACATTTCATCCCATTTTGCACCACGTTCCATTATCTTGGAGTGATACTGCAGTGTCTTATAAGGACAGAGATAGCCATCCCTGACAGCCTCTTCAATGTCGTAACTGTAGTTAGGCATACCATTATCTAACTGTAGAAGGTCGTAGGTATTGCGGTCTATCTCGTCACGTGGGGTGGCTGTCAGACCGATGAGCAACGAGTCGAAATAGTTGAAGATGGCACCATACCGTCCAAAGACACTTCTATGAGCTTCATCGATGATGATGAGGTCGAAGCGTCCAACACTAAAGGTTTTATCCTCTCTGTCGAGGTAGTTTATCATCGTCTGATAGGTTGAAAAGAGGATGCGTGCCTGCATATCAGGTGCCTTTTCTTCGCTGAGCACCGACATAGAAACACTTGGCAGCAAGGCTTCATAGTTTTTATGTGCCTGACCGACGAGTGCCGTACGGTCTGCAAGAAAGAGTACATTCTTCACCCAGTCATTACGCATGAGGATGTCGCAGAGCGATATACTCACACGTGTCTTGCCCGTTCCTGTTGCTAAGACGAGCAATCCACGGCGATGCTTAGCGTTAAACCACTCCACAATACGCTTGATAGCAGTCTGCTGATAAGGGCGGTCTGTGATATCAGCTTTTATCGTCACGTCCTTTATCTCTGCCCTTCCGCGCTTCTGTATCAGCCTTTCGAGGTCGTCCATAGAGTGAAAGGAAATCACGTCACGGTCAGCATAGCCCATTCCGTCAATGACTTTTGTCGTAAAACCATTGGTATAATAGATGACAGGGCGCACGCCATATCGCTTCTCTAAGCAGTCAGCATAAAGCGTTGCTTGGTGCCGTCCTTCTGTTACGGCATGGTTAGTTGCCTTGGCTTCAATGACAGCTAAGGGCTTTCCGCCACGGCTAAAGAGAACATAGTCGGCATAGCCTTTCCCCGAAGCGGTAGGCATTCCGTCTACTTCCACTTCTATACAAGCCTTTCCGCCCTGCACCTTTCCCTTCACTTCTAAGAGTTCCCAACCTGCCTCCTCGAGCATATAGTCGATGAGATACTTCCTTGTCACTGCCTCACTTTCAAGACTTTCGCGAGGAATCACCACTGGTTGTGGGTCATCGAGCGTCTCTTTCTGTACGCTATTGACCACCTCCATCTCTACCTTTGGCTCAGGACTCGTGACGAGGGCAACCGTAGTAGTCGGTGCAGAGATAAGGGTTGCATCGAATGGTGGGATATTCTTCACGGCATCCCAACGACCCATAAAACCCGCTACGACATTATAAAGCGCACGAAGACAACGGAAAGCCTTCACACGATTAACAGGTTCGGCACCATCATGGCTGGCTGCATTACCTATCTTCTTTACTAAATAGATGTCGTCCGAGAACCTATAATCGTGGTTGATAAAGGCATCTGTCTCTGGCAGGCGTAACATATCGTTGAGTGTCATACGCTCATCAACGGTCACACCTTTTATTTTCAGCATCTGCTTCATCAGCCATTCAAGGGCTTTACGAGCGTTATTGGCAGACGCATCAGGGTAGATTGGTTGTTGTTCTTCAGCCAACCTGCAATAGTTATGTAGGCTTTTAAAGCTGGGTATTTCGTCTGCTACCAATCGTATGTAATCAAAGTTTTTAGCCATGTCGTCTTTCTTCGTCTTTATGTTTCAAGTATTCTGATTGCTTGCTTAGTCAAACCAATATTGCATTCGTACAGCAAGAAGGGTTTCTAAGTCGGTGATTGTCTTTTGAATAGCTGCTTTCTGTTGCTCTATCTGCCTTATCCTACAAGTAAAATATTTCTGTAGAGAAAGAGGAGGAAGAGGAATTAAAGTCTTTCTTATAATTTGCTGTGAGATATTTGCTTGAGCACCTCCTATGGCTAACTTTAAAAATTCAGACTTCATTCTAAGTAAGAAATAGTTTAGATATTCAGGTGTTAAAACACCATTAGGCAAAATGCCACAAATAGCTTGATTAGTACTCATTTCTTTCCTAAGAATACCAACTTGCCCTACAGTTGCACCATACATAGCTATAACAACTGTATTAACCGGAAATATTTTTGCAGAAGAATTCTCCAACCCTAACAAAGTTATCGTTTGCTCTGTATCATATATATCACCTTGACCCACTTCTCCACTACGAAGCCACAATATATCACCATTATAATATTCATCATGGGCTTTAGATGGGGTTCCACCTGAAGATGTTTTACAAACATCTCCTATCTTCTTCACTTCCCACCCTTTCTCATTCTCCACAGGGTCCCCAAACATCTCATAGAAGATGCTTTGTGCAAGTGCGTCATAGTCTTTTAGCTGCTCTTTCTTAATCCGTATCAGTTCGTTTAGCTTATCAAGCTCGGAGACAATGGAGAGCTGAGTAGACTTGGGAGGAATAGCAATAACCAATTGTCGAAATGCTTTAACATCAAGATTTCGTTGGGCAGCACCCTTCCCTAAGTGATAGATAACATCATTGAAAAACAATAAATGATAGTTTAAATAGGCTTGCTCTAATTCTTCTTTGGATTTAACAGACAATCCACTATCATTTAAGAAGAACTTTCCTGCAACGTATCTTACACATCGAGGAGACATTGCAAAACGAGCAATAATGAGACAATCTTCCCTATTATACCTATCCATTCGGAATGTTTCACCACCTCCACCATATACAGGATATATAGTTCCACCATCTCTCTTCTGCACAACACGAGTTCCATACTCAATAGATGTACACTTCTCTATCGTCTTATACTCCCATCCTTCTCTCATACGCACACCTCCTTTTGCATCATGAAACAAGCTTGATTCCGTTCAAACAACTGCATAGCAATCCCCTTGCCTACCCTCTCGCAGCCAAGAGAATATACCCTTGTAAAAGTCAGTTGATTATTCATTCGTACCCTCCTCCAACATTTCCATGAGTGCATTATAGCCACTTAGATAATCCGCCTCATTCGCTTTTAGACGAGAAAGGATATCGTTGACAGGCTCATAGGTGACTTTCTCACGCTCTACCTCCTTATACTTGTTAATGGAGAGGTCGTAATCATTCGCACGAATATCATCAACAGACACCATAAAGCTCTGCTCCTTACGGCTGCGATTAGCTTCGTCAGCAAGATTGTGGAAGCGGTTGACAACATCAGGGATGTCATTCTCAGCTATTGGCGAACGCTTGTCGTCGAGCGAAAAGCCGTCAGCCTGCATATCATAGAACCACACCTTATCCGTTCCGCCACTGTTGGTCTTGGTAAAGACAAGTACTGCCGTGCTAACACCAGCGTAGGGTTTGAAGACACCACTCGGCATAGAGACAACAGCCACCAACTGCTGATTGTCGACAAGTTCCTTACGCATTGCGATGTGTGCCTTGGACGTTCCGAAGAGAACACCGTCTGGAACGATGCTCGCACAGCGACCGCCCACCTCCAACGAACGTACAAACTGGGCAAGAAAGAGTAGCTCCGTCTTCTTCGTGTCAGCGTAGGCAAGAATCTTCTTATTCACATTTCCCTTGTCAAGACTGCCCGCAAAGGGTGGATTAGCAAGGATGAGCGTATAGCAAGACTCGTCATTGTTCTGCTCAGAAAGGGAATCACGACGTGCCAATTCGGGTGCTGTGATGTCATGCAAAAGGAGGTTCATTGCTCCGATACGCAGCATCGTTGGGTCGGTATCGTAGCCATTGACAAGCGAAGACTTGATATGCTTCACCGATTCAGCCGTATAGAGTGCCCGCTCGTGATGCTCCTTGATATACTTCACTGCCTCCACCAAGAAGCCCGCACTACCCATCGCAGGGTCGCAGATATAGTCGGCAGGTGTCGGCTGCATCATATCGACAATCATACGAATGATGTGGCGAGGCGTACGAAACTGTCCGTTAGTGCCCGAAGCAGCCATCTTACCGAGGATATACTCATAGACATCGCCCATCGCATCACGGTTGTTCATATCGAGGGCATCGACTCCATCGACCACCTTCGTCAGTGTACGAGCATCAGAGATAAGGAAGGTAGCCGACTGCATATACCTACTGTAAGCACTCTCCTCACCTGTTCCGATTGTCTTGATAAACTCAAAGACATTCTGACGAACCATCTGAAACATGTTTTCAGGACCCGTATGGCGGAATACTGACCAGCGCATACTCTCGTAGGGAACCTCTTGTTTGGTAACAGGATTAAACCAGTTCTGCCCAACAAGGAAGGTAGGATTCTTTACCTCGGTATCAAAGTCGCGTGCCATATCTTCCTCTTGTAGCTGCTTGTCGTCAAGCATCTTCATAAAGAAGATATAGGTCATTTGCTCTAAAACAGTAATAGGATTGGTGATACCAGAAACGTGGAAGGTGTCCCATATCTGGTCAATCTTGGTTTTTATCTCGCCAGTTATCATCGTTATCAGTTTACGGATTATAGATTGTGCTTGCCCTCTACCAAGCAAGACGACTACAAATGTACAAATTATTTTCCAATTCTTTCACTTGGAAACTTTGAATTTTGAACTTTAATCTTTGCCAAAAGAAAGCAGAGATATGGACTGGTTGACATAAACGAAAAAACAAAAGAGTATGTAGCCTTTGGATAGAAAGGACTTATCACACAAATTGTGGTTCTTCCGAAATATAAAATGACAAACTAAAAAGCTTACATAATAAGGCACACAGAGTTACGGAGAGGACGGAGGTAAAGGCAATAACACGGAGGTGCCGATGGCACATAGAGCGACGGAGGCGTAGCGTACAGATTCCTGATAACTCTGTTGGGGTAAACGCTTTGTGTATAAAGTGCTAATGGAATTGGCAAACTATCTCCATTACTCCACGCACCGACGGTGCCTCCGTAACTTCCATTACGTTGTTTTAATAATCCTCCGTACTCTCCTTTTCTCCGTGTGACATTTCGTCAGAGACCTAAGCTTAGGCGAATCATTATCATCCCAAATATCTGAAGACCCTAAATTGTGTCTCCATTTCTTTGTATTTCTGTAAGAAAACATTATATTTGCAAAGAACTAAAAATAGAACTCTATGCCTACAATCGCACTACTAACACTTAACGGACATAGCTATGATGTTAAGCTACTCAACCAATGTTTCAGACTACTCATTAGGTGACTTACACCCCAAAATATAAAATAACAATAATGAAAAGCATCCTACTAAAAATCCTGTCAATAATAAGTCCAGTTATTATCCTTGCAGCTTTGGGCATTATGCAGGGAGTATGGTTTGATGTAGAGGAGTCTATTGAAAGAGGAGATACAGAAGTCTATCATCCATCTTTCATTCAATATTTATTGTATTATTTGGTAAGTATAGTCTTGTTTGTGCTTTCTTGGCTGCTGCTAAAACATGAATATAAAAATACATCATCTGCTTTCTTGCGAATAGTATATGCTGCTATTTTAGTATTAGATATTGGCATTATACTGATATGTTTCCTTGCTCTTTAAATCCGATTATCTTATTGTTCGGACAAACAAGACGATAGATTTACTATTGTTTTTTATAATACAGTTTACTTAAACGATAAAGATGAACAATTATTTATTACAGCAATGAAAAAGTTTGGTTTCAATAAACAAGTAACTGGTAGAAATAAAAAGGTATTTACCGATGCTATCCAAGAAAGAAAAGGAACATTGCATAATTCTCATTTGCATTCTGGTTTTAATGAGGCTGTTGTAAAGATTGTCACTCTATCTATTTTAATACTTTTATTAATTTCTTGTAAGCAGAAAGTTCTGTCTCAACCTTGTCAGAATTTAATCGTTAAATCTTCTAATAATGTATTTTTACTTGGTGATAGTATTGTCGCTAATAGTGCTTTTTCCAATCAAGTAAACACCTCTTGTGCAACGGGAAAGGAAGGGTGTATACTTGAAAAACTGACAACAGATTACTACAGTTCACTTTCCAAAGAATCGGGTTCGGTTTTGAAATTAGATAAGACACATCAGCTATCACTCAAAATTTATAAGAAAAAGAGTAGTACGGAAGAACATATAAGAGCCTATGCCCTGCTTTCTGTAAACAACTTGGTTTCTGATTCAATTCTGTGCTATGAATATTACAATAATGCCAATACACTTTCTTGTTATGAACAGATATATTACATCAATATTAACCAACGCAAGATATGGACTGTTATGCTGACTTATGACGAAGAAAGTGCAGAAGCTAACAATGTAAATATATACAAAATAGATTTAAACACAAACCGCTTTAGAAAAGAAGTCAGCAATAATGGAAAGGCATATAAGTCTGCAAGCGATAAAGAAGCTGCTTTTATTAAGGAATTATATCCTATGACTCACCACCTGTTCCTTTCCTCCAAAGACAAATCAGAGGACAAACGACGGTTTGTCAGTTAGGCTAACAAGACGGTAGATTTACTATTGTTTTAATGATACTGAATTGTCTTATCAATCTACAAATGTTAGATAACTTCTGCCCTCAGCATAACAAGGTAGCTACAAACACATAAATTATGACCCAACTCCTCTGCTTGTATTCAAACTTCTTTGGAGTTTAACCAAGCAACTTAAAGAATAAAACTAAGCCTTCGCACGATATGTGCGGAGCCTCCGCACATGTCGTGTTGATGCTCCGCACATATTGTGTTGAGGGTTTAGCCGCCCCTCAACCACTTCTTTTACAGTTCTTCTTAAGTATGAAGTGATAAACTAAAAATCTTACATAATAAGGCACACGGAGCGACGGAGAGGACGGAGGTAAAGGCATAGCACGGAGGTACCGATGGCACATAGAGCAACGGAGGTGAAGCATACAGATTACTGATAACTTTTGTGATAAATGGTTTGAGCATAAGTCTCTAACAAAGTTTGCAAATATTCTCCGTAGCTCCTCGCACCGACGGTGCCTCTGTGCCTTCCGCTTTGTTTTTAATAATCCTCCATTCACTCCGTACCTCTGTGTGACATTACGTCAAAGTTCTAAACTTAAGAGGTACTTTCCTTATCACTCCAAAAATCAAAAGAACCTCTTTTACTGCACAGGGGCTTGTGCATAGACCTTCAAGCCGAACTCGTTGGCATAGGCATAGACGTGTTCGAGGATGTCAGCCATGGCATGCTCGTAAGGAATCCAGTCTTTCTGACGTAGGAAGAAGTAAAGTTCCATAGGGATACCCGCCTGTGTTGCCTCCAATTGACGTACAAGGAGAGGCATCTGTGCGTTGACATCCTCACGCTTGGCAAGGTAATGCTCCATATAATGACGGAAGAGAGCAGTCGTCACAACCTCACCCTTTAGGTTGTCCGCATTAGCAAGTCCCTTATCAATTAGCTGTTGTTTGAGTCCATCGTCAGCAATACGAATGCTGCGAACATCAAAATAAATCATCTTCTTGACCCTTTGTCCCTCTACATCCTCCAATCCTTTCCAGTTTTGGAACATTCCACTAACTAATGTAAGAGGCGGTACGGTGGTAATCGTATTATCTGATTGACGAATCTTTACAGTTGTGAGTGTGATATCAATAACCGTTCCATCCACGAAGCCGCCAGGCAAGGCAATATGGTCACCAATATGTATCATCTCGTTACTCGTCAGACGGACACCAGCAACAAGACCATCAATCGTGTCCTTAAAGACTAACATAAGAACGGCAGAGGTTGCTCCTAAGCCAGCCAACAACGTCATCGGACTACGATTAATAAGGATTCCAACCACCACAATCACAGCAATAAAGATAGCAAGAATCTTCAATACACCACAGAAAGACTTAAGATAAAGACTTGTCGAGTCACCGGGTTTCGTGTTGAGATAGCGCAGGCGGTCGATGAGTTTCGTCACAAGTCGCGTCGTTGCTATGGTAAGATAGACGGCAGTTATTCGTGTCAAAGCCACCTGTACGACATGGTACTGATAGAAGACAAGCGGCATCAACTGCCATATCACCAAGGCAGGGACAATGTGGCAAGCTGTACGCAACACTTGATGGTCAAGGACTACATCGTCCCATCGAGCTTGCGTACGCTTTACCAGACGAAGAACAAGGGGAACGAATAAGTATTTACAGATTCGTTCGGCAATGAAAGCCAACAAGATTGCTACTAATGTCAATAAGACATGACGCAATACAGGAACGGTATGACCATGTACACCGACTGACTCAATGATATTCTCGACGAAGATTCTTATCTCTTCAAGGACATCTTCAAGGAGATTATGGGGAAGTTTTGGTATCATAAATTCTTTTCTTTTTAAAAGGTTATTGGACTTATTAGGCTAATAAGGCTAATTGGGCTAATTGGGCAAATAAGCCTAATAAGCCCTATTGGCACAACGCCACACAGATTTTGTTTTGGAAATTACGCATCGGTCCATTGCTGAGTCCACCATTATTAATAATAGAGAAACAAAGCAGATGACCATTAGAAGCAGTGAGATAACCCGCAAGTGAGCTGACACCCTTCACCGTACCAGTCTTTGCACGTACGTTGCCAGCTGCCGCCGTACCACGCATACGCCTCTTCAAAGTTCCGTCTACGCCAGCTATCGGCTGTGCTTCAAGATAGGCACCATAGATATCTGAACGCTGATAAGCATAGCGCAAGAGCTTTGTTTCAAGTTCGGTACTTACATAGTTATACAGAGACAAGCCAGAACCATCAGCAACATTATAATCACGAGGATTCAGTCCGATACGGCTGAAGAGGGCGTTCTCATACTGGCGTGCGGTCTTTGCACCTGCCCATCGTATGCCACCATTAGCAGCCAACTGATAGAACATAGATTCAGCATAGAGGTTGTCGCTCACCTTCATCATACGATGGAGAACCTGTCGGATAGAATGTGTGCGTGTCGTTAGCAACTGTGCATCAGTTGGTAGCTGACGTTCGCCAGTAGAACCATTCAGCGTCACACCCATATCTTCTAACTTACGGGAGAAACGATAGGTGAATTCGTCCTTACCATCAACCAACAAAGGAGAGAGCGTAGGATTCTTATCATCCCAACACCAACCCTCGCCCAAACGGTCACGATCCTTAAAAGAGAGGTCGGCATAGACACTGCCTTCTATCGTCTTGATACCTAAGTCTCGTACGGCACGTGCCATCTCTGTCAAATCCGAAGAAGAGAGCATTGGGTCCATACCGCCAACACAATAGAGGTCGCCACGCAATACTTGCGTAGAGTCGTCAATCACACCCGTATAGTAAAGGTTTGTCTTAAAGTCATAATCAGCCCCAAGTTTATCCAATGTTGCAATAGCAGTAACACACTTCATCGTAGAAGCAGGGCGCATGTGAAGACGTTCACGGAACTGATAGACAGGTACATCATCCGTCAAATCCCATACCATCACACTTGTTTGTACGGTTTCTAAAAGCGGACTTCGGAGTATTCCATCCAGACGAGCAGTGATATTCTCCTTCCAACTAAGACGACTGTCAGTGGTGAAAGTAGGGATGATACTATCTGTATCTTCCTCTTCCTCACTAACATCATTAGCAGTAGAAGTCACCTTAGGTTGAACAGCTGTAACTGCTTTCGGATGAAGTATATTCGCAACCTCCGTACTATCTAAATATACCTGCGCTTGTACAGGCAGACTCAATACGACACCGAAGACCAGTGCCGATAAGTATTTTAATTTCATACCTCGTTATCTTTCTTTTCTAATCGTTTTTTCAGTGCTGACAAAAAGTTATCAACATTATCAGGCTGTACGCTGACAACACTGCCATTCATCATCTCTAACAATGCATAATAACCGAGACGAAAGGCAAACGGCCGTTTCTCAATAGTCTTCACATCACTGAGCAAAACACGCTTCGTCAGTCCAACTCTTCCTGTCTTTATCTGCAAAACACCGTCATCAGTCAACACGTATTTAGTATGAATGGCACGATCAACGGCTCTTATCGTCACAACAATAAGCAAGAAGCCTAATACAACCATCAGACTATTCGTACGATGCCAAAGACAGAAGAAGGCTGCAAGGGCAAAAACCACGATGGCTCCCATGTCATTTATCGTCACTTTATGTTGGAAAGTTCTCATATTAACTGCAAAAGTACAAAAAAAAGCCTTTGTACGTCAATATATTACATAAAAAGATAATGGCAACCAACAAGTGGTTGCCATTATTAGGGGGGGAGGTTATTGGGCTTATTAGGCTAATAGGGCTAATTAGCCAAATAGCCTTACACTAACTTCGCAATAATATCCTCGCGGTTGCCAGGGAGCATGTCAATGACTGGAATCTCAGGCATTGTATAGCAACCCGGAGCAAGGCGCATACTTGCACGTGCCACGTTAACAAGTACCTGTGCTGTGAGCGCAGGGTTATTGATAGACATATCGAAAGAGAAGTGCTGGTTGTGGGTCTTACCACTCACACCCTTACGAGTCATGTGAACGCCATGACCAACATCGTTCAAAGCTGCAACGCTTGGTACTGCAAATACGTGTAACTCGTCGTGTGCAAAGTAGTCATCAGCCTTAAGTTCCTTTGTTACATCCTCAAGGTTGGCACCCTCTTCTAACTCAACATAAACCATACGGCGATGAATTCCCTCACCGAGAGGAATAGTCATTGACAAAGCTTCCTTAACGCCCTTCTTGCTACGAGCCACTACAGAGTGGCCCATTGAGCGACCTGGACCAAAGTTGGTATAAGAAAGACCTTCTGGTGCGAGGCTCTCTAACAAGATACGAACAACTGAGTCTGAACCTGGATCCCAACCAGCAGCAATAACACTAACGGTGTTAGTACGCTTGTTGTTCTCCATTTGCTTAGTACGATAGTCAAGGATTGAACCGTGAATATCAAAAGAATCTACAGTATTGATACCCAATGCAGAAATCTTCTCAGCATATTCTGGACAGCTACGAGTTGGTGCTGCGAGGATAGCCACATCAACATCTTTCAACTTTGCTATATCATCAACAACCTCGTATGGGGTCAGTTCCAATGGTTTATCCTTGTCACCCTGACGGCGAACGATACCTGCAATCTCAAAATCCTTTGCTGCTTCAAGTGCCTGAACACTGTAAACACCAATGTTACCATAGCCTACGACGGCTGCTCTAATCTTTTTCATATTCTTTACCTTTAACAGTTTAGTTCTCATTATCTCCTACAAAAGTAACGTTTTATTTAAAGAAAGTATAACACAAAAAGTATTTTAACATAATTATGTAATTAAAAAGAACCGACAACCACTCGAGCCTACAACTGGCCACCACCAACTGGCCCCTCCCCCTTACCCCTCCCCCAAAGGGAGGGGCGTGATTACCGAGATACCCCTTGTGGTTAGTACACGAGTTTACAGGTAGACAAGTTTATGTGTAAACAAGTTATTCTATTTGGGAGTTGACTCTTTTCTTGCAAGCAATCTATAAGCATACGGTACATTTCACGCCCCTCCCTTTGGGGGAGGGGTAAGGGGGAGGGGC
>FLSC01002586.1_pt2 | contig 29116 bp, 23 predicted proteins | sample 1550561 | NCBI WGS metagenome assembly FLSC01 (sample SAMEA4031775, study PRJEB14383) | metagenome | biome: human; feature: oral; material: saliva | place: Philippines | collected 2014 | reverse complement strand
AAGATGTTAGGTACAGGTGGACCAGACTATACCATTCCTGCTGAGTTTGTGTATCCACAATACTTTCACAAGCGTGGTGCCTTGAGTGCAGCCCGCACAGGTGATGAAGTTAACCCTGAGAAAGAAAGCAGTGGTAGTCAGTTTTACATTGTATGGGGAAAGACCTTTAAGCCTGCAGAACTGAAGCAAATGGAACATCAGATGGCAATGCAACAAGAGCAACAGGTATTTAATCAGCTTACACGAGAACATCACGAGGAGATAATGAATTTAAGACGTAATCGTGACCGTGTAGGACTGCAAGAGCTACAAGACAAACTGATAGAACAAACAAAAATAACTTGTAAGCAACAAGGTAAGCCTTCCTTTACAGAAGAACAAATAGAGGTTTATACTAATATTGGTGGTACTCCTTTCCTCGATAATCAATACACCGTCTTCGGTGAGGTGGAGGAAGGTCTTGATATCGTTGAACGTATACAAAACTGCGATACAGACCGCAACGACCGTCCAACAGAAGATGTTAAGATAGAAACTATAGACTTATTGTAAGCCTATATAATGAAACATTAAATGACACAACATCCTTGTATAGTTATTCCAACAAGAAATAACTATACAAGGATAATCTTATTCAACCCAACAGGTTTACTCTTTCTTAGCGAAGATAGTATGACAGAAGTTCCAAGTTCTTCTGCTTAGTAGCATCTACTATCAAGAAGATATCTATAAGCCACCAGATACCACAACCACCACCTGTCAACAACTTACCAATACCTAAACCAACATCACCAATATAAAAACGGTCAACACCGAGTGTCCCGATAAATATTGACAAAAGAATTGATAGCAAAGGATCTTTCATCTGAGAGTGGAGAGCTAATATCTCTGACTCACTAATATCAGTGTTTTCCAATCTTGTGCGAACACTCGGAATACTTCCTGCAGGGATTTTTGATGAAAGCATCATCAATATATGATTCACCTTTTCTGAGTCCATAATGATTATCTTAGGTTTAATAACTTACATAACTTTACATGCTCTCAAACTCATATCCACTATATTTTTAGGATATTTCTCACAATAAACCAAATGAAAAAGAGAATTATATACAACCATATAAGCCGCTTATCTTCTATTACCTTTGTGAGACTATCCTTAGCCTTCCCTTTTGGAAGTAAGGCACGTACTCCAAACGATAATATGTATGGTCCAGAAAACAGAAGAAAATAATTATAGTGAATTGCTTCTGAAAACCGCCCTTGCAATAAAGCATGCAACGCACGTTGAATGCCACAACCAGGACATTGTAACCCTGTTGCGACCTTAAGGAGACATTTAGGTGCCCATAAAGTCGTAACAGGGTTATAGAAATAATATAGAATTAATAGGAAGGCTCCCAAACAGAGCCAACCTATATTCTTTATAGTACGTTTCAAGGATTTAGTGAGCTCCAGCTATTGAGCTCAATGCAGCTAAACCACCGCAGAAAACAAGGTAAAGGATAGAACCAATTACACCTGCAACAATACCAATAATACTCCACTTTTTAGCGTCATTAGCAGCTAAAACAGCTTCATCGTATTGCTTCATCATATAAAGCTCATTCACCTTCATAGCGCGAATGATTGCATAAATACCTGCTGGCAAGCAGCAACATACAGTTGTGAAAATCGCAAGAGCCAAATTGTTATTTGGCTTAGGAGTATTCATTTCTTCCATAACTTTTTTTGAGCCGACTCCCCATGGCATTCTTTTTTTGTTTTATTATTTGAACCACGTTGCTACTATGGTGGGGAAGTCTTAAGTGACACCTCTTCACAAACGGGTTATTGTTTTCATCTATTACTTAACCGAGGACAAATTTAAGTAATTTAGATTAAATATACAAGCTAAAGAAAAACTTTTCTTTCTATCATAAACAAAAAAATTACATTTTAAACAAATATAACATTTACAAATAAACCAAGAAAAGCGAGTAAACCTATATTAGTTCATCTATCCACAAATACATCAGGGATTCTTTAACATGTTAAAACTATCACAAAACTTTATACATTCTTCCCTAAGTTCATAAACGAAGTCAAATAAACCGAGAAACTTCCATAAACAATAATCGGATTAAAGTCAATTGACTCTAACCCGATTCTTTTTTATATTCTCTCAATTATTCTTCTTAACTACATGCGAATCGTGCAAGAATAAGTCTGTTTCTGATTTATGCCAAACAGTTTACACGACCTATATTGTATTCACGAATGACATTTGTCATATAATGAAACATCTTACGCATAACACTCATATTCTTTACTTTCTCTTTCATAACGTTTCCTTTCCTCTATTGAGTTATACAATCTTTTACCTATGTCCCTATTGAGACTGAAGCCCTTTCAGTGGCTACCCTCTTTGTTATCCTATTGAGGTGCCGTTTGTGTTGTTTTGTGCTTGCAAAGTTAGTACACTTTCCAAAATCTCACAAAGGAAACTTACACTTTCACTTTGTTTTTCCATTAAATTTTGACCTGCGTCAATAAGATTGACACGTATCAATCCCGCTATTTGACATATATCAACCCATGCGTGCCTTTATATCAACATCCTCTAAACGAATATATTATAATAAAAAAGAAGACGGAAAGACAAGTATCACATTTTCTTTTCTTATCTTTGCACTATGAACACAAACAAAAATCATAGCTTTCGATTACCTGCAGAGTGGGAACCACAAAGCGGAGTTATACTGATATGGCCGCATGAAGATACTGATTGGCGTCCTTATCTTGAGGAGATTACTGAAGTTTATCTCCAGATGGCAGATACTATTACCCGATACGAGGCATTGCTTATCACAGCACGTGATACAGAAATGGTAAGTTCCTTACTGAAGGAAAGGCTGACAGAGGAACAGATGAAACGTGTAACGCTCTTTACTTGTGACAATAATGACACTTGGGCACGAGACGTTGCACCGATTTCGCTCATAGCAAAAAAAACATCGAAAGATAGTTCCCAGCCCCTTCGCCTACTTGACTTCTGTTTCAATGGATGGGGTGAGAAGTTTGCAGCAGAAAAGGATAATAGAATCAACCGTCAACTTCACGAGTCAGGACTCCTCCAAGGAGTATTGGAAAGCCACAAGGATTTTGTATTGGAGGGTGGTTCGATAGAGAGCGATGGAGAGCGTACACTCTTTACAACAACGAGTTGTCTGATGGCACCACATCGTAATCAACCTCTCACACAAGAGGATATAGACAAGCAATTACGCCTTTTCTTCCCAAATGTAGAAAGAGTTATATGGTTAGATTATGGTCAGTTAGCAGGCGATGATACAGACGGACATATTGACACCATCGTACGTATTGCACCAAATAACACCTTATTATATATAGGGTGTGACGATAAGGAAGATGAGCATTATGAGGATTTCCGACTCTTAGAGGAACAGCTAAAACAGCTCCGCACAATGGATGGTGAGCCTTATCGCCTACTTCGTCTCCCTATGCCTGATGCTATCTATGATGATGACGAGCGTTTGCCTGCAACACACGCAAACTTCCTCATCATCAATGGAGCTGTACTTGTTCCAACCTACAACCAACCCGAAAAGGATAAAGTAGCTTTGGATACAATTCAAGAGGCTTTCCCTGATCGTGAAATCATAGGTATTGACAGCCACACTATTATCAGACAGCATGGTTCCATACACTGTCTGACGATGCAGCTGCCATTAAACGAATAACACCGCTCATCTTTTGAGTTGACAATAGATGGAATGGTAATAATTAGAACACAGAACAATAACATAAACAGGGCTAAAACTTTATTATGAGAGAACTTAAGATAGGCTTCCTGCAACAACATAATGTTGAGGATATCAAAAACAATATAGAGCGATTGGCTGATGGAATTACAAACTTAGCACAACGTGGTGCGGAACTTGTTATCCTCCAAGAACTGCACAATTCACTTTATTTCTGTCAGACAGAAGATGTGAATAAGTTTGACTTGGCTGAGACTATACCGGGTCCCTCTACTGGCTTTTATGGTGAGTTGGCACGTGAACTGGGTATTGTCATTGTGACATCACTTTTTGAAAAACGTGCACCAGGACTTTATCATAACACAGCCGTAGTGATAGAAAAGGATGGTAGTATTGCTGGTAAATATCGCAAGATGCATATTCCAGACGACCCAGCTTACTATGAGAAGTTCTACTTCACCCCAGGCGACCTCGGATTTCACCCAATTGATACAAGCGTAGGACGCCTTGGTGTACTTGTATGCTGGGATCAGTGGTATCCCGAAGCAGCCCGTCTAATGGCATTGCAAGGTGCAGATATGCTTATCTACCCTACAGCTATTGGCTACGAGAGTAGTGATACGGACGAGGAAAAGCAGCGTCAGCGTGAAGCTTGGACAACAGTCATGCGAGGTCATGCCGTTGCTAACGGTTTGCCAGTAATCGCTGTAAACCGTGTCGGTCACGAACCTGACCCAAGTGAGCAAACTCAAGGCATCCAGTTCTGGGGAAGCAGTTTTGTTGCTGGACCACAGGGAGAACTACTCTATCGCGCTTGTGACAACGATGAGGACAGTGTTATTCTCTGCATCAACCTCGACCATAGCGAGAATGTACGCCGTTGGTGGCCTTTCCTACGTGACAGACGAATCGATGAGTATGGAGAAATAACAAAGAGGTTTATTGACTAAAAACCTCCCCTAACCCCTCCAAAGGAGGAGGATTTCCCCTGCTCCTCGCCTAAACCAACAATCATTGACTAAAGGGGAGTTGGGAGAGAGGGAGTCCTAACAGAATAAGAGATTCACTCTTTATTAATGATTACTGCTCGATAGGACTTAAACAACACCTCTTTCCATACGGAATCTGATAATAAATAGAGCCTAACCGATAAGATATTAGAACTTAATATGCCATCCGCACCATTGGTGTTTACCATGAACACCACACGTGCTGAGCACCAACACATAGGCTGGATATGGATTGAGCGTTGCATTGTAATACCCAAAGAGCCATACCAAACTCATTCTTAGAGTTTGATATGGCTCTTTTTCCTTTATTAACATGATTAGCCGCTTATAACACCCGTTGTTGGTTTGATCTTCTTTTCCTACAAAACAGATAATCCGTCCATTACTTCCCTTCGTTCTGTAACCACAGATTCAAGAGAGGAGTCGAGGGGGGAGGCTTTAGATTAATGACATTCCTGCCTCTTCGCACTCTCTTCTCATTTCTTCTGGCCAGATACTTGCTTGTATCTCACCAATATGCGCCTTGTGCAACATTATCATACAAAGACGGCTCTGTCCGATACCGCCACCAATACATAACGGCAGTTTGTCTGAGAGTAACTGCTGATGAAAGAAGAGTTGCTGACGTTCTTCTTGCTTCTCTATCGTCAACTGATGGAGTAAGGCAGTCTTATCCACACGGACACCCATAGACGAAAGTTCTATACTACGACCTAAGATAGGGTACCAAATGAGGATGTCACCATTCAACCCCGTCTTTCCGTCTTCTGCAACAGTTGACCAATCATCGTAATCGGCAGCACGGCCATCGTGCTTATCACCATTACTTAATCTACAACCAATACCCTCAATAAACACCGCACCATACTTCTTACATACCTCATCTTCACGCTCCTTGGCTGTCAGCGTAGGATACATATCCAACAAATCTTGTGCATGAATAAAATGAATCGTCTGTGGAAGGAAGGGTTCCAACTGAGGATAAGTCTCACAAGTAAGGAACTCTGTGCGGAGGATAGCTGCATAGATACGACGAACGACATTCTCTAAAAAACTACGTGTTCTATCGCTTTCGGTGATAACCGCCTCCCAATCCCATTGGTCAACATAAAGTGAATGAAGGTTGTCTAATTCTTCATCGGCTCGAATAGCATTCATATCTGTATAGATACCATAGCCCGGTTGAATGTCATAGTCAGCCAACGTCAGTCGTTTCCACTTTGCCAGAGAGTGTACGACCTCAGCCTCGGCTTCTCCCAAGTCCTTAATCGGAAAGGAAACAGGACGCTCAACACCATTCAAGTCATCATTGATTCCTAATCCTTTCAACACGAACAACGGAGCCGTAACACGACTTAATCGTAGTTCGGTAGCTAAATTCTGCTGAAAGAACTCCTTTATCAGTTTAATACCCTGCTCAGTTTGGCGTTTGCCAAGTACTGCTTTATATCCTTCCGGCTTTATCAGTTGACTCATTATGGTTCCTTTCTTTTTATGGTTTATCAGTTGCAATTGCACACAAAGGTATATATTTATTATCAAACTGAGAAACAAACACCACCTTAATCTTACAAAATAACATATTTTCTCTACGAATTGCAACTTTATGATAGCTTACATCTGATATTCCCACTCGTTATAAAGAATATTACTAAGCTTTGAAAACATCACTTCTATATCATAAACTTTAACAAGAATGTTTACTGTTCATTTGGAATTATGCAAACTTTACTGTATCTTTGCACAATCATTAGGCTCCGTAGCTTAGCTGAATAGAGCGTCAGATTCCGGTTCTGAAGGTCTTGGGTTTGAATCCCAACGGAGTCACTAAAAAGTGACAAAATTCCCTAATAAAGTCACTAAAAAGTGATAATTCTCTGATGACATTTAGCTGAATGAGGTCAGAAAAATGTTCTGAAGGTCTTGGGTTTGAATCCCAACGGAGTCACAAAAAAGAAAGAAAGACTCCCTACAGAGTCACCAAAAAGTAACGATTCTTTGATGACATTTAGCTGAATGAGGTCAGAAAAATGTTCTGAAGGTCTTGGGGTTTGAATCCCAACGGAGTCACAAAAAGAAGAAACAGAACTCCCGATGGAGTCATAGATTGTAACAAAGGATGTATGGTTGTTTACTGTTCATCCTTTTTTTGTTCAACCGCGTTAGCTCAGAAATCGAATAATTCATCTTAAAAGAATAGAGTATGCAAAAGAAAATCAAAATTGGACTACTACCACGTGTTATCATTGCCATACTACTTGGCCTATTCCTTGGCTATAATCTCCCAGACCCAGCAGTAAGGGTTTTTCTGACATTCAATAGTATTTTCAGTCAGTTCCTTGGCTTTATGATACCACTGATTATCATTGGATTGGTAACGCCTGCTATTGCAGGAATAGGAAAAGGAGCAGGTAAGTTATTGCTTGCAACAGTAGCGATAGCCTATGTAGACACGATTGTAGCAGGCGGTTTGTCCTACGGAACAGGAACATGGTTATTCCCCTCTATGATTGCTTCTACAGGAGGAGCAATACCACATATTGACAAGGCAACAGAACTTACACCTTACTTTACTATCAATATTCCTGCAATGGTTGACGTGATGAGTAGTTTAGTTTTCTCATTCATTGCTGGATTGGGTATCGCATACGGTGGTTTGCGCACAATGGAGAACCTCTTTAATGAGTTTAAGACCATTATTGAGAAAGTGATAGAGAAGGCTATTATCCCTCTCCTACCCCTTTATATCTTTGGAGTCTTCCTCAGTATGACCCATAACGGACAGGCGCGACAGGTGCTCTTGGTGTTCTCACAGATTATCATTGTTATCCTCGTCCTTCATGTTCTCATCCTTATCTATGAGTTCTGTATTGCAGGTGCTATCGTTAAGCATAATCCTTTCAGACTACTGTGGAACATGTTGCCAGCTTACCTGACTGCATTAGGTACAAGTTCGTCTGCAGCAACAATTCCTGTAACACTGAAGCAAACAGTGAAGAATGGTGTCAGCGAAGAGGTAGCAGGATTTGTCGTACCACTTTGTGCAACAATTCACCTCAGTGGTAGTGCAATGAAGATCACAGCTTGTGCTTTGACAATCTGTATGTTAACAGACCTACCACACGACCCAGGACTATTCATTTACTTTATCCTCATGCTTGCCATTATTATGGTAGCAGCCCCTGGTGTACCTGGTGGAGCAATTATGGCAGCCTTAGCACCTTTATCAAGTATCTTGGGCTTTAACGAAGAGGCACAAGCATTAATGATTGCCTTGTACATAGCTATGGACAGCTTCGGTACAGCTTGCAACGTAACAGGCGATGGAGCTATAGCCCTTGCAGTCAATAAATTCTTTGGAAAGAAAAAAGAAACAACTGTTCTTTCTTAAGGAATGCAATAGCTTGTGAGGTTTAGGATATGAAACTATATAAAACAAGAGTTGCTGTCACTTCTGTCAGTCGCAACAAAGATATAACTAATTAGTTTACAATAAGTTCACGCCAAATGTTAAAATGACAGCAAAGAGAATAAAAACTAAACTCATGGAATGTATAGTAATATCCTATTCAGCATAATAAGAAATCCTAAAAAGAAACAGCAGATGTTCTATCATTAGGCATTCTCAAAATTAAATAGTATCTTTGCAAATGACAGACTGCAATTAGCAGCACTGACACAGTAAAAAGATATACAACTAAATATCCGTAACATCATGGAAATAGTAGAAAGATTTATCAACTACACCAAGTTTGACACACAGTCGGCTGAAGATTCAGAGACAGTGCCAAGTACACCGAAGCAACTCATCTTTGCGAAATATCTCAAGGAGGAACTTGAGCGTGAAGGATTGAAAGATGTTGAAATGGACGAGATGGGCTATATCTACGCCACTCTCCCTGCCAACACAAAGAAGAAGATTCCTACAATCGGTTTCATTTCTCACTATGACACAGCACTTGACGCAAGTGGTGCTAATGTGAATGCTCGTATCGTAGAAAACTACGATGGCGGTGATATACAATTGAACCCTAACATGGTTAGTTCTCCACGAATGTTTCCAGAGCTTTTAGAACATAAGGGAGAAGATCTCATCGTAACAGACGGTACGACCTTATTGGGTGCCGATGATAAAGCAGGTATTGCAGAGATTGTACAAGCGATGTGCTTCCTCCGCGACCATGATGAGATTGAGCATGGTGACATCCGTATTGCTTTCAACCCAGACGAAGAGATTGGTATGGGTGCACATCACTTTGATGTAGAGAAGTTTGGTTGCGAATGGGGCTATACCATTGATGGTGGTGACCTCGGTGAGCTTGAATATGAGAACTTCAATGCTGCTGGTGCTAAAGTGTTTATCCATGGCGTAAGCGTTCATACAGGTTATGCTAAGGGGAAGATGGTAAACGCCAGTCGTTTAGCATGCGAGTTCAATAACATGATTCCAGAGACAGAGATTCCAGAAGAGACTGAAGGTTATCAAGGTTTCTATCATCTCATCGGTATTGAGAGTCGCTGTGAAGAAGCTAAACTCAGTTATATCATCCGTGACCATGACCGTGAGCATTTCGAAGACCGCAAGCGTTTCATGGAGAACTGCGTGAAGAAGATGAATGAGAAGTATGGTGAAGGAACTGTTGAACTGAAGATGAACGACCAGTACTATAACATGAAGGAGAAGATTGATCCTAACATGCATGTTATAGAGTTAGTTCTTCAGGCTATGCAGCAGGCAAATGTAGCTCCAAAGGTACAGCCTATCCGTGGTGGTACGGACGGTGCACAGCTTTCATTCAAGGGCCTTCCTTGTCCAAACATCTTTGCAGGTGGCGTAAACTTCCATGGACCATACGAATTTGTTTCAGTTCAGGTAATGGAGAAAGCTATGCAGGTTATCATTAACATCTGCCGCCTAACGGCTGAGTTTAATGATTAACTACAGAAAATCAATTAGTTAAAGATATCGTACCGGAGTTAAACCAACATTTTTATGAACTATATATTTATGTTGGTTTAACTCCTTTTCTTTTAACTATGAGATTTTCAACTATAACCCACCTCTCCCACAAACAACACATACAAGATTACTCATAATAAGGTATTGGTTTAACATCCAACTACCCCACTAACTCCTCTAACTCCATAAAATATTTATGTCAGAACTACCCGAATTGGTAAAAGACCTTGCTCTTATTCTCGTTGTAGCAGGATTTGTAACACTTATTTTCAAGAAACTCAAACAACCATTGGTATTAGGATATATTGTGGCAGGTTTCCTTGTATCACCTCACATGCCTTATACCATGAGTGTTGTCGACCAAGGCGACATACAAACATGGGCGGATATTGGTGTCATCTTCTTATTGTTCTCATTGGGATTAGACTTCTCCATTAAGAAGATTCTCAAGATGGGAGCCTCCCCCATCATAGCCGCCTGTACCATCATTTTCTGTATGTTGGCTTTAGGTGTCATTGTAGGATATAGCTTTGGATGGAAAGAGATGGATTGCATCTTCCTCGGAGGTATGGTCGCAATGAGTTCCACAACCATTATATACAAAGCCTTCTCAGATATGGGACTCACACAGCAAGGATTCGCTTCTACCGTGATGAGCGTACTTATCTTAGAGGATATCCTTGCCATTGTGATGATGGTAATGCTCAGTACCGTTGCCAGTGGCAACAGCCCTGATGGCGTACAACTTCTTGGAAGCATCATGAAGATTGGATTCTTCCTCGTTTTATGGTTTGTTGTCGGCCTTTTTGCCATTCCACTCTTCCTTCGTTCTGTCCGTAAAATCCTTAACAGTGAGACCCTGCTTATTGTGTCATTAGGCTTCTGTTGTCTTATGGCTGTTATATCAACACAAGTAGGTTTCAGTGCAGCCTTTGGTGCTTTCGTCATGGGAAGTATCTTAGCAGAGACAGTTGAGGCAGATAAAATTATCCGCCTTGTAGATCCAGTAAAGAATCTCTTTGGAGCTATCTTCTTCGTCTCTGTTGGTATGTTGGTAAAGCCTGATGTTATTGTACAATATGCTATACCAATCCTCTTACTTGTTATAACAATCCTCGTTGGACAGGCGCTGTTTGGAACCTTAGGCTATCTTCTCGGTGGACAGACCCTCAAGAATGCTATGCGCTGTGGATTCTCAATGGCACAAGTTGGCGAGTTTGCCTTTATTATTGCAACATTAGGAAAGTCCTTAGGTGTTATCAGCGAATTTCTTTATCCGGTTGTCGTTGCCGTATCAGTTATCACAACCTTCCTCACTCCGTATATGATTCGTGCGGCAGAACCATGCTATAATGTCCTCATTAAGCATCTTCCAAAACGATGGGTGCGTCGTCTTACCCATATCCAAACAAACAATGCTGGAGAGAGTGCGTCGACTAATAATCTATGGAAGGTCCTAATGAAGAAGATGATTTTCAACACCCTTATTTATGGTATCCTCTCTGCAGCTGTCATCGCAATCATGTTCTCTGCTGCACTACCCATCTGTAGAAACTTATCTATAAAATGGACGGGCAGTCACTGGATTGGAAATGCTGTGTGTGGATTCCTTACAATCCTCTTCATCGCACCATTCCTACGTTCTATTGTAATGAAACAGAATCACTCAGAAGCGTTTAAGGCACTTTGGACAGACCGCCGTATCAATCGTCTACCCCTCACTGCAACCATCCTTGCACGTGTACTTATTGCACTCAGTTTCATCTTCTACATATGTAACTATCTCACACGCTTTAAGAATGCATTGATGATTGCTGTTGCGGTGGGCTTATTGATATTGATGCTACTATCTCGTTGGCTCAAGAAACGAAGTATTACTTTGGAACGTCTCTTTATCCAGAACCTTCAAAGCCGTGACATCGAAGCACAAAAACAAGGAAAGAAGAAGCCACTATTTGCCAACCACCTGATTGATCGTGATATTCATATCGCCAATCTTGAACTGCCTGACGACTCGCTGTGGGCTGGTAAGACATTGTATAGTTTGAAACTCCGAAATCGCTTTGGTGTGCATATCAGTAGTATTCTTCGTGGCTCCAAGCATATCAATATTCCGAATGGCGGCACGATTCTCTTCCCTGGCGACAAGCTGCAAGCCATTGGTAATGATGAGCAGCTAACAAAACTTTCGAAAGCAATGAAGGCTGAACTACAGCCAACGATTACGGACATAGAGAAACATGAAATGAAACTCCGCAGTTTCACCATCTTTAAAACAAGTCCTTTCATAGGAAAGACCCTTAAAGACAGTGGTATTCGTGATGAATACAACTGTATGGTTGTGGGTGTTGATGAAGGACAAAAGAACCTCACACTCATCACTCCTTCCCGCTGTCTGCAGGCAGGCGACGTTCTATGGGTAGTAGGTGAAGAAAAAGACTTAGAACGTATCCTTGCATTAGGATAAACCCCTTCAGGCTTATTAGCCCTTATTACTCGATTAAGTAATTGGACTAATAAGCCTGAATTGTATATAGACACAAAGCCTACAGAACATTTGTGATAATTCAAAAGACAAATACCACCAAATTATTTTGGTTCTTCCGTTAAATATATGGACGCTTTTCGTCTTATTCTAACGGAAAAACGAAGTAATTCATTAAACAAAAACATAGCTAAGGTAGTCAACTATCTATCCTATTATCAGCCTCTGACATAGAAAACCTTTTTATTTTAAGACTTCGAAAATCTACAAGCAAGGTCTGAAAAAACATTACATATTTTCAAATAAAAGCTCTATAAATAACGACAAAAACACACACAAAAGGTAGGTTTATAACCATAAGGAAATCAATTAGTTATAAAGTAGTAAAGTAAAAGGTGCTTACTTGGACTTCAAAAGGGCGTTAGTAAGGGTCTTAAAGGGCACCTTTTGCAAGTCTAAAGAGTACCTTTTAGAAGCCAAAAGAGCATATATTGGTTTTGAATCGCACGAAAATAGTTTACAAAAAACAATAATATGGGAATAAGTTTGTTGTAGAAGACAGATAGATATCGTACCTAATTACATTTATCATGTTGTTTATTCCACTTTATAAAACCATTTAATTGGGTGTAATCATACCATGTATATGGATTAATCTCATTCTATTAACAATCTACGCATTTAACGAAAGAACCATTATTTTCAGGAAAAGGAATATTTCTTCACACAATAGAAATACGAAAATATAAGTAAATTCGTTATACTACAACAGAATTTAGAATGCAAAAGAAGACTTAACATACTTGTTATAGCCCCTTACTTCGAAGAACATGACTATCAAACAAAATAGTACCATTGGATGCTATAAGAAATATAAAATAACTATTGGTTTTAATTTAATAGGCAATAGATTCCGGATTAACGTTTTTTTTATTAACTTTGCAGTTGACAAAAGAACAACTATTTATAAATTTTGATTGTATTAATTATGAAGAAAATCTACTTATTGCTTATTTGTTTCATTGTTTTAGCACAGACCATAAGTGCACAGAATGATGAGAAATTGTTGAAAATGACCTTTGGCGAGACTTTCTTTGAACTTAAGTATGATAAGAATGGGAGACTTGTAGAGACGGTTGAATATTATGCAGATGACGCCTTAAAACGTAACAGCAAGTATACTTATAACGACAACAAAGTGGAGCAAATCTACTATGAAAATGATAATGTAAACGATAAAGATAATCGAACATCTGTTCTCCAAAATAATAGAGTTGTTTCAGAAAGAATACACTTGTCAGCACATGAAGGAGAACCTGAATATTGGGCAGATTACAACTACACATATAATGATGCAGGTGAACTGATAAAGGTTGTAAGAACCAGTAATAGACGTTCAGACAAAGAATATAAATTAACATGGACCGACGGAGATATAACACTCGTTGAATATTTTAATGATAGTAAAAAAGTAGGACAAATAGCTTATGAATATAACAAAAGCATTACCAACAAGTATCTTCTCTTATTTATAAATCCAATTACCTCGATTGCTGATTATGAAGGAATCTCACCATACGGACAATTCCTTGCAGGATATTTTGGGAAGAAAACCATACACCCTGTGTCTGCTGTTCACTATACGGTGATTGACAATCTCCGTTTTAGTTGGACAAGTGAGGACGATTTTACCCTTTCATACCCCCAGAATACGAATGGTGTCGTAGAAAAAATCATACAGTCAGGAAAGGATGGAGTAACAGCAACGTGTATTTGGGGAGAAGCCCCTACAGGTATCAACGTTTATAAGCAGGGAAAAGAAGATACAAAAAAGATTTATGATCTTTCTGGTAAATGTCTTGAAAATTTGCAACATGGTGTGAATATTATCAAAGAAACGAATGGCAAGACACATAAGGTTATTGTAAGATAATATTCTACTGTTTTTTAAAGAAATAGCATAATAAAAGGAGGAGCAGCATAAGTTTCTCCTTTTATTAGTATTTTTAATATATAATCTGACGTTTCCTCGCATAATTAGAGTATCTTTGCATTGTCATTCGATGATTATACAGATGAAACGTAATAAATTAACAGCTCTGATAGTATTTGTAGGTGTTGTAGCTTTCACATCTTGTGAGGATGTGAAGCGTCCGACCCCTGTCAGAGAACGTATCAATGTAACTCCTCCATCCAGAGAAGCAGAGGCAATAAGTCAGCTGACAGCATCTATAGATGAGATTTCAGCTAACCTTGACGCCATCTCTTCTCAAGAGGCAATGCTCTGTAAGACTACAGAGCACGCTAATAAGAAGTCGAAGATTATTCAGCAGATAAGGGGACTCGGTGCGCTGCTCAAAGAGAAGCAGAACCAGATTGACAAACTTCTAAACGAAAAGGTTAAGAAAGTGGATGCTCCAGCAGCATCTAATCCTACAATAGATAATCTTTACAAGGTAATAGACTTCCTTTCATCACAGCTGAAGGAGAAAGGAGATCGTGTAACCCAATTAGAGCAGGTTGCAAGTCGTAAGGACGTCACTGTAGACCAGCTTAAATACATCGTTATGAACCAAACTAACAGCGTTGATGCAATGCGTTACAGGTTCAACATGGCAGCTTTGGAGCGCGAATATGCTCAACTGAAAGCTAAAGAGAAGCAAAGAATTAAAGAAGATAAGGAGTCAGATAAAGTCTACTATATCATTGCGAACAAAGAGACTCTGAAGGAGAAAGGTCTTTTGAAGACATCACTTTTCTCTAAGAAAGTGGATAATAACAATGTAACAAAAGATTTATTTACAGAGGCTAACAGCAAAGAACTGAAGACACTGACAATTAACTCATCGAGTCCAAAGCTCTTATCCCAGAACCCAGAAGGTAGTTATACACTCACAGAGAACGAGGACGGAACAACAACACTCACCATTACCGATGCAGAGAAGTTTTGGAATGTGTCGCGTTACTTGATTATTCAAGAGTAATACTACTTTGAAATAGAAAGAAAATAAATTAGGCTGCAAAGGTTGTGAAAATCGAATAATTTTCTTATCTTTGCAGCCTAAAACTTATGCGTAGCGTGAAAATAAAGGAAGTAATTGATGCCCTTGAACGATTCGCGCCTTTGCCCTTGCAGGAAAGCTATGATAATGCTGGCCTACAAGTTGGATTGACAGAGGCGGAAGTATCAGGGGCTTTATTGTGTCTTGACGTGACTGAGAAGGTGGTAGATGAGGCCATCAATAAGGGGTGTAACTTGATTGTTGCGCACCATCCACTCATCTTCCGTAAATTAGCACAAGTGACAGATGCCAACTATGTGCAGCGCACAGTGATAAAGGCTATTAAGAACGATATCGTCATCGCTGCTATGCACACAAACTTAGACTCAGCTGTGGGCGGTGTCAACTACAAGATAGCAGAGAAGTTAGGACTTAAGAAACTACACTTCTTCGGCCGAAGCAAGCAGGTTGTGAATCCACAGACCGGCGAATCCGTAACAGGCGGCGATGGTGTCATCGGCGAGTTTGAGGAGCCCTTAGCAGCAGACGATTTGATACTGTTATTGAAGAAGAAGTTTGATGCAGAGTGTGTTCAAACCAATGAGTTACTACGTCGTGAGATTCGTACCATTGCTCTCTGTGGAGGCTCGGGAGCATTCCTCTTGCAGGATGCTATTGCAGCAGGCGCAGATGCCTTTATGACAGGTGAGATGAGCTATCACGAATACTTTGGTTATGAGCAAGAGATACAGATTTGCGTCATCGGACATTATCAGAGTGAGCAGTTCACCACAGAGGTATTACGTGACGTTATCGAACGAGAATGTCCAAGCGTAAAGTGCTACTTGTCTGAGATTAATACGAATCCTATAGGGTATTTTTAGTGGACGAGTTGACAAGTTGGACAAGTAAACAAGTTAATTGTTAAGAAGTTGGACGAATGGAGTCTGTGGTGTTGTCTTAACTCCTCTCACTCCTAAACTCCTAAAACAACAGTAATCATAATTATGAATTTTGAATTCTGAATTTTGAATTAAACAAACATAAGAACTATGGCAAAGAAAGATCCAAAAGAGTTACCAGTAGAGGAGAAGTTGAAAGCCCTTTTCCAGTTACAGACGACCCTGTCAGGAATCGACGAGAAGCGTGCATTGCGTGGTGAGTTACCACTTGAAGTACGCGACTTGGAAGATGAGTTGGAAGGTCTGCACATTCGTATTGAGAAGATTGAGCAGGACATTAAGGATTATCAGAATGCTATTACCCAGAAGAAGGGTAACATCGTTGACGCTCAAGCAAGTTTGGAGCGTTACAACAAGCAGTTGGACGCTGTTGCAAACAACCGTGAGTACGACACATTGACAAAGGAAATCGAGTTCCAGACACTGGAGATTGAGCTTTGCAATAAGAAGATTAAAGAGGCTCAGATTAAGGTTGAAGAGAAGCGTAAGGACTTGGAAGCCAACCGTGCATTGCTCGAGGATCGTCAGCACGCCTTAGAAGAGAAGCGTAACGAGCTCGACGAGATTATGCAGGAGACACGTGAGGAGGAAGGTTTGCTCAAAGAGAAGGCCGCAGAGCTTGAGACTAAGATTGAACCAGGATTGCTCCGTAGCTTCAAGCGTATTCGTCGTGGTGCCCGTAACGGTTTGGGTATTGTTTACGTACAGCGTGATGCTTGTGGTGGTTGTTTCAATAAGATTCCACCTCAGCGCCAGTTGGATGTAAAGATGCACAAAAAGATTATCGTTTGTGAGTACTGTGGTCGTATTCTTATCGACCCAGAGTTGGCTGGTGTAAAGGTTGATAAGACTGAGGAGAAGCCAAAGAAGCGTAGAGCAACTCGCAAGAAGAAGGAAGAGGAGGGAGAGTAATTAAACCCCTTTATTCTCATTGAGGAATAAGCTCTTTCAACTTTGAAAGATAAAAAGAATAGCCTCAATACATTTGAAGTGCAAATAAAGCATTCTTATGTATTGAGGCTACTTTTTATTATCGCTCTGTTAATACAGTTCAACGAAACACGGATAACATCGTCTTCCTAACAGAAACTAACCAATAATAGCACACTTATTAACAGCATATAGCAAGGCTTTAAGTGGTCAACACAATATGTGCGGAGCATCAGCACCAATAGTGCTTACCATGAGCACAATATGTGCGGAGCGTTAACACATCGTTTAATGACGTAAAAGAAAAGTCTACTTCACCTTATTATATATAGCAAGTCAAGGGTGATTAACTTATACAGGCATGTAAATCCAATAGCGATAAGTCAGAACCTTACTTCACATAGAAGATACGATTTGCCTTACGTGGTGCAGTCTTACCCTCCTTTGCTGCGTAACCAAGAATACAGAAGCCGATACCCTCATAATCGCCTTCTATACCCCACTCTTTCAACATCTGCTTACCATCTTCACGCTCAAAAGTTTGCTTGGCACGATTAATCCAACAACTGCCCAAACCTAAAGCATGAGCAGCGTTCATAAGATTGCCCATCATCAACGCACCATCATAGACATGATTAGGACTACTCTTATCTGCCAACACAGCAAGGACAACGGGTGCACCATAGAAAGGATCACTCGTTACGCCCATTATCTCAGCATTTATCACAGACAAACGGTCGCGCACTTCCTTATTAGTTACTTCGACAATGATAGCAGTCTGCATATTCTTTCCACTTGCAGCGTAAAGACCAGCCTCCATTACCTTATCTATCAAGTCCTGTTCAGGCATACGCCCTTCATAAGCACGTACGCTACGACGTGTTAACAATGCTTCTAACGCTTCCATAATAATTCTGTTTTATAATTCATTCACCGCCTTAGCCAACTGTTCCAACGCCTGACGAAGAATAGAACGCGGTGTTCCAACATTCAAACGCATAAAGCCTTCTCCACCGGGGCCAAACATTCTACCATCGTTCAACGCAAGATGAGCCTTATCAATAAAGAGATTCAATAGCTCTTTATGCTTCAATCCCAATCCATGACAATCCAACCAAACAAGGAAACTTGCCTGTGGACGGAGTGGACGAATACCGGGAATATGCTCACGACAGAAGTCTTCAACAAAGCGAACATTCTCTTCTACATACGCCAACATCTGTTTACGCCACTCTTCTCCCTTCCGATAAGCAGCTATCGTGGCTATTGGTGCAAAGAGTGTAGGCTCATCTAATTCGTTAGCCTTCAACCAACCATAGAAACGATTACGCAGTTCTTCGTTTGGAACGATAGCAAATGAACTGACAATACCTGCCATATTGAAGGTCTTTGTTGGTGCTGCAAAGGTGATACTGATTTGTGCTGCACGCTCTGACACACTGGCAAACGGAATATGACGATTACCAAAAAGTGCCATATCACTGTGAATCTCGTCGCTGATAACGATAATATTATGCTCGTAACAGAAGTCTGCCAAGCGACGTAATGTATCTTCTGACCAACACAACCCTGCAGGGTTATGAGGATTGGAGAGTACCAGTACACGGCATTTATCATCGCAAACCTCTGCAAGATTATCAAAGTCCATGTCATAATATCCGTCCTCACGGAGACGAAGCGGATTGAAGACCACCTTACGATGATTAGCCTCTGGCGTCAAACGGAATGGATGATAGACTGGCGGTTGTATAATAACCTTTTCGTCAAGTTCCGTAAATACATTCACCACAAAGCCGATACCCCTAACAATACCAGGAATAAAACTCAACCACTCTGGCTTTACTTCCCAATCATGATGAGCACGTATCCAGTCGATGATAGCAGGACGGAAGTCTTCGGGTTCGACTGTATAGCCAAAGATAGGATGAGAAAGACGATCCTTGAGAGCCTCCACAACAAAGTCAGGGCAAGCAAAATCCATATCAGCTACCCACAGAGGCAGTAGATCATTACGTCCCCAACGTGGAAGAAGTGCCTCATGCTTCAAGTCACCACTTCCCGAACGATCGATTATCTCGTCAAAATTATAAGTCTTCATCATGCTTCCAAAGCCTGCTTAATATCATCGAATAGGTCATCAACACTTTCCAAACCAATACTGAGACGTATGGTAGTGTCTTGCACATCCATTGCTGCACGCTCCTCAGCAGTGAAAAGTCCGAAGATAGTACTTGCTGGGTGGATAGCCAATGTACGATTATCAAAGAGGTTAGTTGCCCGATGAATGAGTTTCAAGTTATCGAGCATTCTGAAGCAAGCCTCTTGACTCTCTAAGTCTATTGTGACCATTGCTCCCGCTGTTTCACCATACTGACTCACAGCCAACTGATGATAAGGATTATCCTCCAAGCCCACATAGTTTACCTTATGAATAGGCTTTAGCGTACGTAATCTTTGTGCCAATTCCAAAGCATTACCCGCTTGAGCGCGATAGCGTACGTCCAAAGTCTCTAAGCCCAAGGTCTGCATATAGGCAACCTGTGGTGTCATATAAGCTCCAAGGTTAAAGAGCATCTCATTCAAGAGGCGCTTACCAATAGAAGGGAACGTACCATAATCAATAACAAGACCGCCCAAAGAAGTTGCACCACCACTGATATACTTCGTACTTGAAACGACCTCCAAGTCAATTCCCAAGTCCTTTGCAGAGAACTGTGTGAATGGGATAAGCGTTGTATCTGCAATAACAGGGATACTATGTCGGTGTGCAATTTCAGCCAAGGCACGTACATCAACCACCTCAAGTTGAGGATTTGTCATTATCTCGAGGAACAAACAGCACGTGTTATCATCTATCAATCGTTCTACAGACTCAACATCTGTAAGGTCACAAAGTCTTGCCTCAACCCCCAATCTGCTCAGTGTAGATGTGAGCAAAGAATAAGTATTACCAAAGAGATGACGTGACGTGATAACGTTCTTACCCTGTTCAACAACAGAAAAAAGCGTATTACTGATAGCAGCCATACCCGAGTTGAGAGCAATAACATTCTCAGCACCCGTCAAAGCCTTAACACGCTGTTCGAGATTAGTCACTGTTGGGTTCTCCACACGTGAATAATCAGGCGCATCAATACGTCCACAAAAGGCATCAGCCATCACTTTCGCATTATCAAACTCAAAAGCAACCGCATTATAGATGGGCATACTTAACGCATCATATGCATCTCTACGCTTATAAGGCTGATGAATAGCCTGTGTCTGTTTCTTCATTTTCTTTTAAACGTTTGTATTGTTTATAAAAGGATTCAAATCAATAACGGACGGCAGAACCGTCCGTCTTATGAAGTGCATTTTATCTTATTAATACCACTGTACAGCATTTGTAATACCACTTCGCTTATCATACTTCAACGCATCTGTCAGCGTTGCAGCATTACAACGGAAGGTAAAGTTGTAAGATGTATATGGTGCTAAAACTACAGAAGCACTCATATTAAAACAGTGGAGGTCACGTGACAGGCTGGCTGTTGTCATACTCATCGCATGGTTTTCAAAGTCGTAACCACTTGAGAAGTTAATGTTCCAGCCATCACTGATACGAATATTACCAGAGAAATTCAACGTCTGCGTGAACTTATAAGGGTAACGCATCGTCTTAGTATTGAACCTACCCGCTGTATTCTCACGCATCGTAATACCATAACCGATTGTCAATGACCATGGCATATTGAAACTCATGTAACCATCGTCATCCGTCTCAGCAATATTACCACGCTTCTTCTTAGCAGCATATTTTCCCTTTTCAAGGTCATCATCCATGTTTGATTCGATGTTAGTATCTGGGCCATCGCTATCCACTGACACCTTATCATCATCTTTATCATCCTTACGTCCAAACCACTTCTTCAACTTCTCTGGATTCAAAGTGAATGAGAAGTTCTGCGACATACCTTGGAAACGAGGTAAACGACCATATCCCCACTCTGTATGATTACCTACGTAAGGCTTACCATTAGCATCAAGTTCGTAAGCATAAGTAGCAAACTGTGCATTCATTGAGAAGGTATAATTCTTCCACCACTTCAAACGCAGACGCATACTAAGGTCACTCCAACGATGATAGTCTGCTGCAGCATTGTAAGACATACTTGCTCCTAACTCATCAATGATACTTATCTTCTTATAACCAGTAGTATCCTTATCACTCTTAATCTTCATTTCGATGTTATTGCTAACATCCCAACTGATCATCTCAGTCTTGTACTTACCCGGCACACTATAAAGTTCATCTTGATAAGGTGAGTATTCAACAAGTTTCACGTTACCACTTGCATCTGTATACTGATAGCTATCATAGTAGCCATAACGACGTGCACCGAAGTTTGGTGAGTAAGAGAAAGAAACCTGTGGCGTGATGACATGACGGATAGCCTGTATCTTATCGCCAAATAATTTTCTATTAGGCACCCAGAAACCATATAATTTCGTGCTGGCACCCACATTCATACTCCAGTTGTAAACATTATGGAAACCATAGGTAGTATCTCTTACCACCTCTTTCTGAAGAGTATTATCCCATCCACGTGTCACCTTCTTAGAATACATACGATCCGTAAAATTGAAAGATGGCGTCACATTGATATAATTAAACAAGGTGAAGTTTGCCTGTACTGGGATTGTATGTTGGAAAGCATTCTTCCAGTCTTTGATCAGATTAGAGTGTAAGAGTTTATCTTCCTTCGTTGAGATAGAATTAGCCAACTGGCCCGTATAGCTCATCGAAATCTTCTCATACCAACGTTCCTTACCCACAAGATGCTTACGCTTGAAAGGGTAGAATCGGCTCAAACTAATGTTCAAGTCTGGCAGTGTTATCTGAATAGAAGAGTCACGCATATTCTGTGCAAGGTTCGTAGTAGCACTCAAAGAGAGTCCAATACTTGAGAAACCTGTGCTCCAGCTAACAGAAGAAGTTCTCGTAGACTGTGTGAGTGTCTGCGGATTATACATACTATTGAGGTTGTTACGCTCATAGCTTGATGTCGCAAAGTTCACACTTGCCGCCAAAGAACTATAAGGATTCGCCTTTGAATCTTGGCGGTGATTCCACTGAATCTTAAAGCTTTCCTGCTCAGCAAAGTCTGGTAATCCCTTGTCACCCGTCTTTGAATCCTGATAACTAAAGAGGAATGAGCCTGAATATCTGTAACGCTTGCGGTAGTTGCTGGCTGCAGACACACCCCAAGACCCCTTAGTATAGATTTCTCCTAAGAGTTTTAAGTCCCACTTATCACTAATTGCAAAGTAGTAGCCACCATCACGAAGATAGAAACCACGGTCGCTTTCATCACCATAACTTGGCATAATGAAACCGCTCGAATACTTCTTAGAGAATGGGAAGAAACCGTATGGAATTGCCAATGGTAAAGGAACGTCCGCCACAACGAGATAAGCTGGTCCAAAAACAACATCCTTACCCGGGCGAACCTTTGCACGAGAAAGAGCAATGTAAAAGTCTGGATGAGGCTTATCACAAGTAGTGTAACGACCATGTTGCAAGTAAATAGAACCCGTAGAATCACGTTTTCCAACTTCTCCACTCAAGAAACCATCTTGCTGTTCGGTGTAAACACCCTTAATCAAGCCCTTCTTTGACTTAAAGTTGAAAGCCATTGTATCACTCTTATATTCATCTTTACCCATAGTAAAGACAGGCTTTCCCTTGATTCCACCCTCTGCTGTAGAATCGACTGTACCTGTTGCACGCACAGTACTTTTATCAAGATTCATATGTACCTTGTCACTCGTAAGCTTCATATTCTCATAATCAACCTTCGAGTTACCATACAGATACGCTGTACCCGACTCTGCATCATAAACGAGAGAGTCCTCTGCAGAATACTTAACAGGTGCATCAATTCCATTCGAACGTGCACGCATCATGCTATCGGCACGAATAGAATCGTCTATTGCTTTATTATGATGATAGATAGCCAACTGAAGAGAATCCATCTTCGTGGTATCTGGAATATTCTTATCGACTGCCTTACTATCCTTTGGACTTTGTCCTTTCAGTAGCGTATCAACCACAACAGCACTTGCCTTAGTCTTCTTGGTTTTCTTACCTTGAGGCACAGGCATGTTGACACTTGCCATTGCAAAAACAACAACAAAGGATAATAGGAATATAATGCTCTTATTTCTCATTGCCTAAATAACGTACAAAAATACTGAAATAATGCCGAATAGAACTACCATTACGCTATTTTAACTTTTATAATAATGTACGTATATGCTTACTGAAAATATTAAATTCTTCTTTTGCCGTCCAATAGAACCTGAATAGTATACCCTCAATACAGAATGTCATTGATAATTATAGCACCCTAAAATACTTAGAAACCTCAGCACTTCTATCTCCCAATAAGATTAGTGTTCACCATCAGCATAACATGTGCGAAGTATCAACACCATATGTGCGGAGCATTAGCACCAAGCGTGCGAAGCATCAACACAACAACTTAAAGCCGACTGTAACCCACTTTTAAGCCTTTCTTTTCCTGCTAAAAGAATACTAACTTCTTATTTATCTGCAAGATATTGACGAGCAATATTAGCCGTAACAGGACAGACGTAGAGTTACTTAATCCAAACACAAACCTAATGTATCGATAAGTTTCTTAACAGGATGATTCGTTTCCAAAAGTTTACTCAAAGACTCACGAGGTGTAAGCATAGGTTTGATTTCCTCATGCTTAGCAAGACGAATCTCTACTTCGATCTGCCCATTACGCAATTCCTTTGCCAAAGTAGCACGAATACGCGACTTGATAGCAAGCATTTCGTTGAGCTGAATATTATTACCAGCAAGTACTAAGATTGCTGGATACTCTGAAATAGTAGGCGTGATATTCTTCATGCGTTGCGACAAAGCTTGCATACGCTCTGGCATTCGTGAACACATAGCACGCCAACTCACAACAAGGTCTTGCTGTGTAAAGCCTTCATGTTCATCCTTATTAGTTATTTCAACTTCCTCATCCTGCTTTTTCTTCTTATCGGTCTTGAGTAGATTGTCAAATGACATCGTCAATGAACCGAGATTAACAGAATTCGGAATACCAGAAGGTACATTCATTTTAGGGCGTACACCAGAAGTTTCTACAACGGGCCTTTCTGGCGAAGACACAACCTCAACAGACACTGTTTCAGCAACATTAGAACTACGAACAGCATCATCATCACGCTTTAGGCTCCCGACCACCTGCGGAGTCGGTTTCTGTTGAGCCTTCAGAACAAGATTCTTGAACAGGGATTTTAATCGTTTAGGGCTGCGCCCCGAGGCAGGGACATCATCATCCTTCTGCGTAATTTGCGCTACTTGGATGAGCGTCAGTTCCACCAACAAACGTTTATTAGAACTTTGACGATATTCCACATCACAACGATTCATAATCTGCAAAGCCGTATAAAGGAAGTTGACAGGGCATTTTTGTGCCTGCAACTGATAGCGATTACGCAGTTGTTCGCTTACTTCAAGCAAAGGAAGTGTCTGTGCATCCTTTGCCATCAACACATTACGGACATGAGATGCCAAACCATTCACAAGATGTCCACCATCAAATCCCTTATTAATAACGCTGTTCAAGAGAACCATTATCTCACTCACTTTATTCTCTAAAGCAAGGTCGATGATATTAAAATAATTCTCCGCATCGAGTACATTCAAGTCCTCAATCACCTTCTGATAAGTGATATTTCCTTGTGAGAAACTTGCAGCCTGATCGAATATTGAGAGCGCGTCACGCATTCCGCCATCCGCTTTCTCAGCAATAACGTTCAGAGCCTCTTCGTCAAATTGAATGTTCTCCTTCTCAGCAACACGCTTAAGATGGTTGATGATATTAGGAACCGTCATACGCTCGAAGTCGTAAATCTGACAGCGAGAGAGAATCGTTGGGAGAATCTTATGTTTTTCTGTTGTTGCAAGGATGAAGATAACGTGTGCAGGCGGTTCCTCCAAAGTCTTTAGAAAAGCATTGAAGGCAGCTGTAGAGAGCATATGAACCTCATCAATGATAAAGACCTTATAACGACCAACCTGTGGCGGAATACGCGTCTGATCCATCAATGACTTGATGTTCTCAACAGAGTTATTGCTGGCAGCATCTAATTCGAAGACATTATAGCTTCTTCCTTCTCCAAACGCCTTACAACTCTCACACTCGTTACAAGCCTCACCATCAGCTGTTGGATGTTCACAGTTGATAGCCTTCGCAAAAATTCGAGCACAAGTAGTCTTGCCCACTCCTCGTGGACCGCAGAAAAGGTAGGCATGAGCCAGCTTACCACTCTTCACAGCATTCTTCAGCGTAGTAGTTAACGCCTGTTGTCCAACAACGGAATCAAAGGACATTGGACGATACTTTCGCGCCGAAACAATATATTCATCCATAGTTTCAAAATCTAATTGTATATGCAAAGGTAATAAAAGTTAAGAAAAGAGGAGGAAGGAGGAAAGAATTAAATTGTTAATTTGCTAAAAATATGTATGTTTCATGCTCCGATATGCAATCTTTTCCTTACTTTTGCAAAAAAGAATGTAAAGAAGTGAGTAAGATTACCGGACATATTTACAATTTTTTCAGCCGATTTAAGTTTCATATCGTCATCATCTTGGGCGTACTCATTGTAGGCGTTTTAGATGAGAACAGTTTTATGAAACGTATAGAGTATGCTTATCAGATTGACGACTTAAAAACTGAAATCCGAAAGTATGACAGCCAATATCAGCATGACATGCAACAGCTTAAGGAACTAAAGACAGACCCAAAGGCTATTGCACGCGTTGCCCGAGAGCGTTACTTCATGAAGGCTGACAACGAAGATATCTTCGTGTTGAGCGATGATGAGCATCAAACTGAAAACACAGCTAAAAATGAGACAACTGAATAAACTCGAATCAATTATTTACCTTTTGGGAGGAATCATAATGGTTATAGGTGCAGGCTTGTACGCTTTCCTTTTGATTCAACCAATAGCCTGTTGGCTAATGCTTGCTGGTGCTGTTGCTTTTTCTCTTATGCAGTCACGTCAGCGATACCTTGGAACATCTCTTTCAATTCGTCGTTTACGTAAGATTATGTCACTTGCAGGATGGGGATTCATTCTTGCAGGATTCTTTATGGTAGAAGACTCCTACCATTTCCTTCGTCCTGTTTTTGCAGGTTCATTAGATAGCTATAGCAGCTATGTAAGTATTTTCCATCACAATTGGGTCATACTCCTACTTATTTCTGCTATCATAGAGATGTATACTACTCATCGTATCAGCTACGAACTAAAGAAAGAAAGCGAAAGTCCAAGTACCTAAAAAAAGCTAAAAGCTTAGAGATAGTTTTAATTTGAATAAAAAAGTTTCTCGGCTTCAATTATAGAATGTAATTTTGTCTGAGAAGAAACAGAACCAGTTTAATTATCTATGAATAAAATTCTTTACGCACTTCTAACACTTATCGTGTTTACGTCATGTGCCAACTCATTCAATATACAGGGAACATCCAACGTATCAAGCTTGGATGGAAGAAAGTTGTACCTAAAAACAGATCAGGCTGACTCACTGATTGACTTAGATTCATGTGACGTCGTTCATGGTCAGTTTGCTTTCCATGGTACCGTTGACTCTACTAAGGTCGCACAGATATTCATGGATGATATCAACTTACAATTCCCAGTAGTTATTGAAAAGGGAGATATTGCAGTTAAACTGGACAACACACAGCAGCGTGTCAGTGGCACACCGCTGAATGACAAGCTAAATGATTTCTGGACAAAGTTTACACAACTCCGCAATCAATATGCAGAAATAGATCATGAGGAAAGCGCTGCCATTATGAATGGTCATGATGAGGAAACAGTGAATGCTCAACTTATTAAGAAGGCATTGAACGTATATGACAAGGGTGACAAACTCTTTACGAAGTTCATTACAGAGAACTTCAACAACATTCTTGGTCCATGGTGTTTCCTTACACGTATCAGCTACGAGACAACACCTAATGCTTACCCTGTATGGATGAATGATTATATGTATACCAATGCTATTAATCAGTTGCCATCATGGATAGAATTCATTATGTCAAAGGCTACAGATACCTTTAAGCAGAATCCTCAGGTAAAAGCATTCTATACCGACTTCCTACAAGCACAAAAGGAGATGAATGGTATGGTTGACCCTGCAGGAACCAATGATGCTGCGGGAACAACTCCTAATGCTGCTGTAGCACCTCCAACTCCTGCACAGATGGCCGGTGACTCTATTCCAGAGTAAGGTATGGGTCCCTACTATCGTGTGTTCTAAGCTCTACGCTGACAGAACGATTGCATGATAAGGTTCTATAGGAGTGTTTTGAGCTTCGGATAAAGAGTTCATAGACAACAAACTATTTATTCTAAACGAAGGTTGCTGTCACTTCCGTCACTCAATCTTGTTATTTAACAGATTGGTTTATAGAACGTTGAAGCGATATGTTAAAATGACAGCAAAAGAAAATAAAACTACTATTAGTAATATATTCCTTCTTACTTTAGTAGAATACTCTCACTTCCTATCTCGGAAGAATCAACAAACAACCTCTAATAATAAAGAATATAATATATGAGGAGACTCATTCAAGGTGGAACTATCGTCAATGAAGGGCGAAGCTTTATTGGTTCGCTCATCATAGAGGACGATTGTATCATAGAGATTATAGAAAACAACGAAACACCCCGTGGAGAATTTGACGAAATCGTCAACGCCACGGGGTGCTTTGTACTACCTGGTGTCATTGATGATCATGTTCACTTTCGTGAGCCGGGACTAACGGAGAAGGCAGATATTGAAAGTGAAAGTCGTGCTGCTGCATATGGTGGTGTCACCTCTTATTTTGAGATGCCAAACACTAATCCACAGACAACAACATTAGAAGCTTTACAAGATAAGTGGGAACGAGCAAAGCACTCAAGTCATGTTAACTATAGCTTCTTTATTGGGGCTACAAATACAAATCAGACACTATTCCCTCAATTAGATATCCATACTATTCCTGGAATAAAACTCTTTATGGGAGCCTCAACTGGGAATATGCTTGTTGATCGACGAGAAGCATTAGAAATGACTTTCCGTACTGCTGCAGAGTTGAATCTGCCAGTGATGACACATTGTGAGGATTCTGGTATTATCAACGAGAATATGAAAGTTGCCAAAGAACAATTTGGCGACGACCCAGATATTACACATCATTGGGAAATACGCAGTGCTGAGGCATGCTGGGCTTCCTCGTTCTTAGCTGTGGAATTGGCACGAAAGTACAAAACACAACTGCACATTGCTCATATCTCTACAGCAAAAGAATTATCATTAGCTAATCTACCTGAAGATGAAGGAAGGATTACTTTAGAAGCTGTTATTGCACATATTGCTTTCTCTAACGAAGATTATCTTACAAAGAAGGCACTTATTAAATGCAATCCTTCAGTTAAGACGGTAGCTGATAGAGATGCTATTCGTCAGGCACTCACGGATGGACGTATTACAGTCATTGGTACTGACCATGCTCCTCACCTATGGTCACAGAAGCAAGGTGGCTGCTCTAAGGCTGCATCAGGAATGCCAATGGTTCAATTCTCACTCGTCAGTATGCTTGAGTTGGTTAACAAAGGTGTTCTTACAATAGAACAGATGGTTAACCTAATGTCACACGCACCGGCTCGACTTTTCCGTATTGATAAACGAGGTTTCCTACGTAAAGGCTATAAAGCCGATATTACTATCGTTGCACCAGACCAGCCGTGGACAGTGAACGAATATTGTATTCAGAGTAAATGCAAGTGGAGTCCAATGATGGGACACACCTATCAATGGCGTGTCTTACACACTTTCTGTAATGGAAACCACCTGTTAAATAAGGAAGAGTTTGATAACACCATACATGGTGAAAGGATTACTTTTCGAAATGA
>FLSC01482806.1_pt1 | contig 29570 bp, 58 predicted proteins | sample 1550561 | NCBI WGS metagenome assembly FLSC01 (sample SAMEA4031775, study PRJEB14383) | metagenome | biome: human; feature: oral; material: saliva | place: Philippines | collected 2014 | reverse complement strand
ACAATAAAGAATATCAATTAACAATATATGTCCCTTATGAAAGAAATAATAAAAAGATTTATTCTGTTAATAATATTAAAATTGAAGACTTTGAAAAGTCTAAAGAGATCAAACAAGAATGGTTCAATTTTATTGGCGATATATTTTGTGGAGCTTTTGCTGAAAAAGGAGAAATCTAATTATGAAAAACTACAATCACGTTATTAAAAATAAAATATTACCGTCCGGCAAATTAATTTCCGATTACGAAATTATGACCGGCAAAAATATAAGCGATGAAGAGTTCGCTTATATCGACGAAATTGGTATTCTGCCAATGGCATCAAAAGATCAATGGATTATTCCTAAAGGATTCGTAGTCGATCTAGACGGTAATGTTATAAAGGAATAATACTATGGTATTAGAATTCTTAAACGAAGAAGATGCAATTTCGGCATTTGATTTTAGCGATAAAAATTTAAATAAATTTGGCGAGCATCCATTATTTATTAATATCGAAATTCATAAATATCCTAGACCACCATTATTTGAATATATGATATGTCGATATCAAGATCCTTTCGATATTTATATATGTTATTACTCTGGAATAGAAAATAAAAATGTTGAACGTCGAATAGAAGTGAGACGCTATAAAAATATTATACGTTTAATTCCAGAAGAATCTAAATACAAATGGATAGCAAACGAAATCGTCGATTTATTTATTAATAAAGAATATAAAATACTAGGAGAATGATCAAAAAGGAATTTGATATTATGAACAGAATAAAATATTATATATTAGCATATGGTATGCTTATATATTTATTCTTAAAGAAATATATAACGTTACTATATTTATTAATTAAAATTCGTTTTGTCGACAAAAATAAGAATTACGATTATGTATTCTGTGGCGATGATAAAAAGCATTATGGGCTTAATCAAAGTAAGCCAACTCAGATTACTAGATTTTGCCAATTTGGACCGAAAGATGCTATGTTTAGAGTCGATATTTGTATGACAAATAAATATATTTTAATTCATATGAATAAAATGATCGATATTTCTTATAGAGAATTAGGCTACGAAGATACTTTGAGCCGATATATATTCTCTAAAAGAGATCATAGAGACGAGAAAATCGGCGATACCTTAGATGAATTAGCGAAGAAAAATCTTCAATATTACTTCGAAAAGAAAAATGCCATCGTTTACACTAAACAATTTAATAACGGAAAATCTTCAAGATTCTTATATCGTAATAAATAGGAGTATTCATTATGGATAAAATTATTAATAGCTTGCTTTATTTAACATTTATTAGCATCTTAGTGATTAGTATGTATTACTATTTATTATTTAGTATATATTAAAAGGAGTTAAATAATGTTTATTTACGACGAAATTATTGATAAATTAAAAGAAGAAGATTTAAGCGTTAATGACATTGAATTTATTTCAATGGAAGCTGAAGAAGACACTGAAAAATATATTATTCTTACATGGGAAGAATTTCAGTCAATATATTCACGATTATCTTATGACAACGGATTAGGCAGTCAAGAAATTAATCCGACACTAACTATCTATACAAAAGATTATATCTTTTATCGTCGTGAATACGATGGTGGAGAATGGTTTGAATCTGTTCCAACTAAGCAATATATTTTAGATAATGCAAATGCATTTAACGATAAAAACATTATTCACGCCGATACTTACTTCGGAAGAAATAATCATTGCTGGAACGAAGGATATGATTATGACTTATAAAAATATGAAAAAGATCGATGAAATTCTTGGCAATATCGACTGTATAATTACCGATAGAAATCAATCTTTTGAAGATTTGGCTTTTATTAATGATAAATTTGAATACGATCGTCATAAAAAAGAATTAGTTATTGAATTTAAAAATAAGAAAATTATCTATAAAGACGGTATTTTGTTTAAATTAAATATGTTTTACCAAATGCTATATAATTTAGATTCTGGCGACTTCGATTCTGATTTACAAATGCTTGATTGCTTCTTACGAAATTTCGATTATAAATTTAATTATAAAGATCTCAGTCAAGAAGTTAAAGATATTATTCCTATTCGAAAAGAATATGGAGTATACACTAAAGAAGATGATATTGCTGTAGCCGAATTAGAAATTTATTTTAAAGAAATTCATTATTTGTTAGAAGATTTAGATGATTTATAGGAAATAATATTATGGATCAAACTACAACTTATTTAGAATTTAAAACAGATTTGTTTGCTAATACATTTTTTGACGTGATTAAAAAATATCATGACTTAGAAGTTTGTTGCGAAGGTAAATTATGGGTGCCGTTTAGCTATTTTATACATGAAAACAATATTACGTTAAAGTATAATAATCAACATGACGAAGAATTAACATTAGTCTTAGAAAAGAAAAATGAAAGAATAAATGCTACATCTATCGTTAAAAATAAATATGTCGAAGACGGTACCGATGCTTTTTATTTTATCGACGCTTTCCAAGAAGTAATGTTTGATGCTTATTTCCTAAAGGAATAGAAAAATGTATATAAAATTTAAAACAAAAGAATTCGCCATTGAATTCGTTAATACCGTAAAAAAGAATAAAGAAAGGTCTTTCGATTTTAAAGAGTTCGGAACATGGGAATTTAATTGTGCCGATGAAAAGAAAAACGGAATCACTATTACGTATAGGAATAAAAAAACAAATTATATTGTATTAATACATGTTTTTATTAACAGAGATATGGGAAATCAAATATCATTTAATACATATGAAAGATATGATAAAATGTATGCTCCGCTATTTTATAATGAATATAAACAATTATTCTATCATGATTACTTTATAGGTGAATAAAATGAATGAACAACTATTTTTAAATCATCTCGATAATCTTATTAGAGAAAAATATTGTCTTGACAGTAAAACATATAATTTTGATGATTACGATATCGAAGATTTTAAATTTGAAGACCTAGATTTTTATTATGAAGATGGCCGCCCATGTAAAATCATAAAATATGAATGGGACGGAGAAGGTAAATGGTCTTACATTAGTGACATTACAATCCGTTTTGCTGACGGCGAAGTAATGGAGCACGTAAGTGGATATTATCTTTATTTAACAGAAGAGTCTTTAGAAAAATATGGTTGGTACTTTAAAGAAGACGACTATTAATACTCAAGATTTTTGGAAGATCATGTTTGACGAATTAGATAAAACGTCTCAAAAAGACTGGAAAAAATTCGTTAAAAAACATGATAAAAAATACAAAAAGAAAAAACTTAAAAAATGAAAAGAAAAGAATTAATCGCAGAGATATATCGGTTAAATAAAGTAACGCGCAAGCTTAATTATTATATGAATCGATATTATCCCAATCAAAAGTTACGTAAACTCGAGCACTTTCAGGTCAAAAAAGTGTATGAATGGATGTTAAGCGATTTAAAATGAGAACAAACATTCGCTTTATAAGAAAAATATTTATTCAAAATAATAGCAGGTTTTATTGCTAAAAAAGACTATTTATGTTATAATAAAAGATTGAGAAAGGCGGTGATTAATATAAGCGAAGAAATAAAAAGTTTTGTAGACGAAGTTGAATTTTTTGGTGGCAAATTCGATCCATTCTTTGTCGATGAAGATAATAAATTATTAATTCATCTCGATAGCGTTATTAATAAATATAGATTTAACGATAAAATGATTATCGAAGCTATATTCTTGATGTATAAAAAATTTGAGACTCGAGACGTTAAAGCCGATATTGAAGTAAGAATTATTTTAAAAGATCGCAAAATTCAATCAGTGTATTATGAGCCTCATTATATGGCAGTCATCGAAGAAGAAGGCGATCTTATTGGTGTACAACCATTATATTTTAGTGATCCTATCGATACACTTAAAGAAAGAAAAATATTTTTGTCTTATATTAGTCACTGCATTAATGAATTAATTGGGAGGTGTTTCAATGACGAGAGATCAGATTCTTGAAAGATATCTCCAAAGAGGATATAAACAAGTCTTTTATGGTGATTCGCCAAAAGTATTAATTCAGACATGTGAAGGCGATCCGTATATAGAAAATCGATCTAATCTAATTTATTTTCAAAGCATATATATTATATCTTATTATAAAGACAGTAACGAATATAAATTTAATCTATTTATAAGAATTAAATATAATCACTTCGTTAAAAAAGTTGCTAATATTACTGTGCATATAGACGATCATAAAATAAATGGTATAGACGCCAGAATCTTATCGCCAAAGATTTTAAATATTTTAATGGCGCAAACTTCAGTATGTTATAATCATTTATTGCGATCAGCATTAGATATTGCTTTACGGTGATAGAATGGATAATAAATATTGTTTAATACGTAAAAACGAAAAAATTACCTTACAAGAAGAAACATTTACATATTGGGCTTCTTCGGATATGTTAAAAGTTCGTTCTAATTTTTCGTTTCAAAAAAAACTAAAAGAACCTATAAGAGGAAAATCTGTAGATTATACTATTAATTTTACAATCGATTTTAATTATAATAAGCGTAGCGATATTGGCTATATTTTTGATTTAAAATTTATATTGATTAATGAAGATCGGCCGAGTTTTCCGACCGAAGAAGAAGTTAAATTATATGTAAGCAGTCGATATGCATACTTGTGTATTAATGCCATGGTTGCATTAGCAAAAGAAAGAATTAAAACGAGAGAAGAATTAGACAAAGCAATGAAATTCTTTAGAAAGTTTATAAATGAAGATCGATAAAAAACTAAAAGCAAAGAAAGAAGAGCTCGGCCTCGTTACATATACTTTTGTTAGAACACTTGAAGACTATGATGCCTATGGCCCTATTTCATATTATGTCGACGATAAGAGTATTAATTATTTAGGTAAAAATTCTAACGGTGAATATTATAAATTTGCGTGTAAAAGAAGATATGCGAGCGACTCTGATGATCCTAGAATCCCGTCAGAATATGGTGTAATTTGCTTTTATTTTAATCCAGGTGAAGAATATATTTATTATATATACTTAACCGATGAAGAAGATTATATGAATTTAGATAAATCTTTATTTGGTGCGCTAAATTTAAGAGACAGCCTAACAAAAGAATCTGTCATGATAAATCATGTATTGCATAGAATTCATGATAATAAAGTGTGGTGATTTAAATCAATATAATTAAAAAGATTAATAGAATATCTTGGGAATTTCGAGAAAAAGATGTCGATTTAATGGACGACTGTTTCGATATTATATACGATGCATTAAGTTCTTATTTTGTATTTGATGGATCTTCAGTTAAAGTTAAATGGGAAAATAATAAGCCATTAAAATTCTATATTGAATTTTGGGATCAGGATGATAGCTCTTGTCATTATATTCAAGTTACATGCTTTTTAGATAAAGATTACAAAGATATATTCTATGCCGTGGGCCACATAAGACATTATTTAAATGAAGATGGCGATTATAAGACATCAGATATATCTCATGATAATCTTAAAATTGTGTTAAATGCATGTATTAAAACAGTAGAAGATTATTTCTATTATTTAAATGAAGAAGAAGATTAATGAAAACTATAATAAAAAAAGGAGAGCTTTTATCTAAATTAACTCACGTCGATGAAAAAGTATTTAAAGAATGCTTAGAAGAAATCTTTTGGGAAGATGTCGATAGTGCATTCATGTTTGGTTCTACTAGTCTTAGAATAGACTGGAAGGATAATATTCCAGTTAGAATAATTGTAGAATTAGTAGATGAAGAATATGATACTGCTAGTTCTTTGACTATTACCACGTTTATTTTATCTAATAGAAATTTTATTTCATATATAACCGGAATTCAAAAGTTTTATGATAATTATTTCGAAGATAAATATACAACTCAAACAATCGATAAAGATATTCTAGAAAGAATATTAATTTCTTATATTGGTTCTTTAAGAAAATATTCAGATGAAATAAGTTTTGGAGCATATCATGAAAATAACTTTTTTGAATGAGATTATGGCCTCAGATTTCTTTAATGAAATTACTAATAATTACACGGAAGATATTTTAGATCCATATCATGGAAGAATTGATTGGTATCTAACTAATTTTTATGAGAAGCCAGTTAGTGAGTTCGAAGTCGACGATTATGAAACTAAGTATTATAATAAAGATTTATATAATTGGCGAAACGAATCGGTTATCAATATCGCCGAAATGTTTTATGCGTTTAATGAATTAGCCGATAATGGCGACTCAAAATATATTAAGATTATATGGGAAAATGATACAATTACTTTTGAGGCGAGCCATAAAGAGCTTAAAAAATATGAAGAAATTGTATATAACACATTCTTGCCATTTTATGTAAATAAATATTTATTTAAAATTAACAAGGAAGATTAATTATGAACTTGAAATCTATTAGTTTAAATGGCGATACTATTATTAATTTAACGCCACACGATGTCGTTTATAATAACGGCACTACAACTGTAATTATTCCTAAGAATGATGTACCACCAGTTCGAGTAAAAGATAATTATAAATATCTCGGTATGGTTGGTCCATTTCAAATAGAATGTTCTTATGGCGAACCATTCGTAGAAAATTTGCCTAAATATGAAGAACATGTGTATTATGTTGTTAGCACGTTAGTACGTAAACAATTACCTAAACGTAAAGATCTATTAAGTCCGACTACTAATGAAGTTCATATTACTAAAGATGAAAAAGGACATACTATTTCTGTATCTCATTTTGAAATGAATGTTTAATTTAAATAAAGGTAAATATTATGATTGCGATCAGCTTATTATGGCTCGAATTTAAATTGTTTTTAGAAATTATATATAGCGAGATTTAATCTAGAGATATAATTTTAGAAAGTGGCCTCCGGCCCGAAATCCTTTCGCGGTTCCTTTCCGCGTTTTTCGCTCGACCGCGGCAGTCAGAAGGTGAATTATGATTAAAAAATTTATATTAATTAGCACGTTTAGTTTAATTAGTATTTGCGCTATAGCTACCGATGTTCCTGAATATAATGGGTATGTATTCCCTTATAAAGTAGCACAGGATCAAGGTAAAGAAATTATGTTCAAACAACCGTCTGCTGAGATTACTCCAGATGGCCTGAAGTATAACAATTTTAAAACTAAACAACCAAAGGTGAAGAAAAAATGATTACAATTGATTTCCGATATTTGGAGCTTAATGCCGATAAATATCGTATGTTAGTAAACAAACTAAATAATAATCATGGTCCAGAAAATATCCATAGTCTGCGTATCGATAATAATATCAATTATCCTAGGTACGATCATTTTAAGTTGGGTATCGATAATGGCGAAGGCCTAATCGACGATGCTTACATTTATACGTTCTTAGATCATAACGGTATTCATGTGATTCCAGATTGTGAACCACGATATTGTTTAGATTTTGAAGATCTTATGGAATTATTACCAGAAATTATTGGTCAGCTACTAAAAGATTAATTGTTTAACCGTCTATTATTAATAGGCGGTATTTTTATGTTTATTATTTAATTTAGTATATGTAAAAATGTTGCTTATTTTAGGAGGTTAACTATGGTTACTACAGAAATTACTTTAAACGACAAAAAACAATGCAAAGATTTATTTAAAAAATTACATAAAGAATTAACAAGAAGAATGGAAACAGCAGTTAGCATTCCTCATTGGGGCCAGCACTGGTCTGTATCTTATATTAGCGAAATTAATAAAGAATTAAAATCTTTTTATTTAACGATCGCTAGTGAACATAATTATATGGAAATTAATATTAATCGACACCAAGAATTCTTAGTTGTCGAATTAGGTTTATTCGATAACGTTAGTGAAACTCAATATAACGACTCTTATACTAGCGTAGTATTACATAATATGATTAGTACAGTATTAGCTGATTATTTAAACTTTAAGTTTTGCGAAGAGGTTAAATAATGAAAGATGAAGGCATTTTAGTGTCGCTGGTATTATTAATTCTTGTCGCAGTTGTCTTTTATGGAGCACTGCGATGAGAATCAAATATCCAGAACATTTAAAGAAAGAAATTTCTGGTCAATTATTTGGATTATGGGCGTTCACATCTTATCAAAAGAAATATACTTTTATGTCGAAAGATAAAAAAGTATTGTACACATGTGAAAATGTATATCTTTTTGGCTATCGATTTTTAAATCTAAAAATTAAAATTAGAAATAGTATTCTTGAACAAGAAAAACAAGTAACATTCGTGTACGATTTAAAAAATAATCATATAGATTGTGATAGTGAATTTTCTAAAGAATATTATGAAGAGATAATCACGGACTATCTTAATATTTTTGTTACAAAAACAGTGCCTTGCAAAAATATCAATGCTAAAAAATATATAATGGAAGGAATGAAAAGATCACCTTTCTTTCAAATGAAAGAAGAGTCATATGGATTTTTAAATATACGCTATAAAGTTAATGGATCTTTATCTAATAACAATAAAGGCCGAAGATATTTCTATATCGGTAGATTTTGTAGCAATGATATTATTATCGCGTATCCTAAAACTAACTCAAACAAAGCGTTTATTTCTAATGTATTTAATTCTATGATATATTATATAAAAATGGCAGGTGAGAAGAATAGAATGGACAGAAATTGAATTAAAGAAATATGAATATACACAAGTGTACGTTGCAATGAAATATAGTGATTTAAATGGCAAAATAAAAAATATCGATCATATTCAATATCGTTTTCTTGGCCATATCTCAGGAAGACATAAAAATAATATATTATTTTCTGTTATCGAAAATAACGAAAAACAAAATATTAACGAAGAATATACTATCAAGTTAAACGTAACCGAAAAGAAACTTTATATTCAGCCAATGAAAAATTCTTTTCGAGTTCAACTATTCTTCGATTTAATTATTAACAATATTAAAGAAATTTTAGTTAATAATATATGCTATTCTGTCAAAATTAATGATCGGCCTATACGGATTAATGAACTTATTGCTCGCTATATTTATAACGATCGAAAAGTAGATTTTGCGACTAACGGTAATTTTATCGGTATTTCCGATAATGTTAATCCAACAAAATTTGAATCTATTAGTATTCATTATACAGATGACTATGAATATGCTTATGTAACTATAAGTAATAAAAAGCCTTCTATGGTTAATAGATTTCAGAAAATATTATTAAATAAACTTGCTTTGAGGTTAAATAATGAGTAAATTAATTAATTGGACTGAGTGGCCGCATGAAAAAATTAAAAGTAAGAAAATATTAGAGCTCGCCGAAGAAGTTTTGCATAGTAATGAATATGTCGGGGATTATTTTAAGTTCGACAAAGATTGGATTAAGTATGACCGATATTGCGGATCGGCATCGTTGTCATTAACCTCTAAGAAAAACAATCTTAAGAGATATGTTTACGATATGGAGGTCATTAACGATATGTTAATATCCTCTGAGTATAATATGCAACATTACGATAATCCGTTTAAGTTATTTAAAATAATTCTTACTATGTGTTATCATAGAAAATATTATATTATAAAGAAAAAAGTAATTGAAGAAACGGAGGAAGATTAAATGGGGAAAATCGTAGAGATTGTAAATGGCCTTGAAAAAATTAAAGGCGTTCAAAAATTTAATATTGACGGTTTCGATATTCTTATCGATAATCGCGATAAAAAGAAATTTGATAGTGGTGCTATTTTAATTTCTGAAGGTAAAAAGAATATTCTCGATCTCGGTATCGAATATCCATGTGAAGGTTTACCTAAACGTGGAGTATATAATAATAAAACTAATAAATATATCAATGTTAACGATCTAAATTTATTGTACGATAAAATTAAAACGCTATTATGAGAATCGAGGAAATCTTATATTTATGTTTCTTAACTGTTTTATTTTCTTTTTTATTCTATCCTATATTTAAAGAAATAAAACATGATAATGTTGCAAAAAAAATAATAAAAAAATTAGAAGAAGAATTAAAAAAAGAAGAACTAGCCGAACAAAAAAATATTATCGACAGAAAACAAAAGCTAGCAAAAATGTTATACAATACAATTTTGCCGTTTTTGCAAACTAGTGCCGGACTCGATGCTTATCGATTTAAATATAATAGAGAATCTTATACAATTACTATTTATAAGAGAAGTGATATATATCAAATTTATTTTAGTGTATTTGATATAGGATTCAATAAAAATGATCCTATTAAAGTTTCAGGTTATCTAAACGGTGAGGAAAATATTCTTATCTTTTTCGTAGAAGAAGATAAGATAGATCTAGAAACATATTCTCATTTAAAAGAGATATACGATATGTATATCGATGTTATTTGTGCAGCACTAATTTTAATTTTTCAACGACTATATACTTCTCGAAATTATTAAGATGCTAAAATAACACTTGTGATTTTAATCATGAGATACATTTTGGCAAAATAGTAAGCCTATTGGGAAACTAGTAGGTAGTGACGGTTCTTACCCCGTCCAACAAAGACACTGAATTGCTGGAAACTCCTAAAGCTCAGAGTGCTTTATTAATATTATTTGATAGAGCTACGAAAGTAGAAACAAATCTCTGAGATAGTATAAGGTTAAATCCTAAGTACTGTTAACAATGGACAATCAGCAGCGAAGCTTCGTATTCTTATACGAAGAACGTTCAACGACTAGACCTCGTGAGGGTCGTACACTACAAGTCTATAATGGTAGTGGAAGTGGTGTCGCCTAAGTAGTATTAATTAATACTATATGGATAAGATATAGTCTGTGCTTGTATGAAAGTATAAGATGCGCGTAATGGCGCTGGCTAGGAAGTGACGATCCTAGTTGAACGAGACCTCTAATTGATTTTAAAAAACTTGGTTCTAAAATGTCCTGTAAAAAAACTTTACTAAAAATTTGCTTTTATCGTAAACTTATGATATAATTACCTTGTAATATAATATTAGAAAGCGAGGTGATTATAATGTATCTAACAGCAAAACAACAAGTAAAGCATTTAACTAAAGAAGAATATAATATTTTAAGAGAATTATGCCGAACAGCTAAGAATTTAACTAACCAAGCAATTTATAATGTAAGACAACATTATTTTCAAGAAAAACAATTCTTGAAATATGAGTCAAATTATCATGAAATAAAAAATTGTGAAAATTATAAATTACTGAATTCTAATATGGCTCAACAAACTCTTAAAGATGTTAATGAAATGTTTAAGTCATTTTTTAGCTTAATCAAATTGGCAAAACAAGGTAAGTATAATTTTAAGCATATAAAATTGCCTAATTATTTACCTAAAAATGGATACGCTAATTTAATTATTGGCATGATTAACATTAAAGATGATAATATTTTAACAATTCCATATTCTTATACCTTTAAGAAAAAATATGAAACTAAAATTCAAATTAAAGTTCCTAAAGTATTAGAAAATAAAAAGATAAAAGAAATTCGTATTATTCCTAAATTTAATGCTAGGTTCTTCGAAATTCAGTATACTTATGAAATCAAAGAAGAAAATATAAAATTAAATACTAACAATGCACTGGCTATTGATTTAGGTGTAGATAATTTATGCACTTGTGTTACAAGTATGGGTAAATCTTTTATTATCGATGGGAAAAAATTAAAATCTATTAATCAATTCTTTAATAAACAGAATGCAAAACTACAATCTATTAAAGATAAACAAAGTATTAAAAGACAAACTAAGCAACAATTCTTGATTTTTAGAAAAAGAAAAAATAGAGTTGATGATTATATTAATAAAACATGTAAACATATTATTAATTATTGTCTAATTAATGATATTGGCACTTTAGTTATTGGATATAATCAATCATTTCAAAATAAAACTAACTTAGGTAAGAGAAATAATCAAATTTTTACTCAATTACCATTTGGTAAGATACGAGAAAAATTAGAATACTTATGTAAACGATATAATATTAATTATGTCTTACAAGAAGAATCTTATACTTCTAAGGCTAGTTTCTTTGATAATGATGAGTTGCCTATTTATAATATGGATAATCCTCAAACTTACGAATTTAGTGGTAAACGTGTTAAACGAGGTTTATACCAAACTAAAGATGGTTATCTTTTTAATGCGGATTGTAACGGAGCATTAAATATTCTTCGTAAAAGTAGCGTTGTAGATCTTAGTATCTTATGCAGTAGGGGCGAACTGGACACGCCTAAAAGAATAAGGATTTCTTAGGAGATCAAACTTCTTAATAAAATAACTTTATGTTATTTTTAGAATCATGTGACTTTAGTCATGTGAGGTTCAGAGTTGTAGTTATCCCATAATAAAAGGAAAGGAGTTGAATCCGAATGGAATCCCTGTTAAACAAGCAGATAGAACTTTTGGCCAATTTGCAGGACATCATTTCTGATAAAGATAAAGTCACTATTGAGCGCGGCAATTATTATCTAACAATCGAAAAGCACCGTAATAAAGATATTGAAGTAGACCTTAATTGGAATGAAAATATTTTAAATAGTTTAGTAATATCTTATAATATCTATAATAAGGCTTCTTCTATTAATTTCTATTATGAAAAAGAAGGCAAAGAAGACTTCTTAGAAATTGCCATTATGTTATTAAAAAACCATGAAATCTGAAGAATCTGTAGCATTAGCTAAGATTGCTAAAATATTGCTTCTTAAAAATCATAGTAAGATATTTTTACCAGATAATCGAGTATTATATATCACTAATCGTTATGTTAATGAATTTTCACTTATTATTGAAGACTATTCTTCGTTTTATTATACAGAAGAAACTCATCCTTCTATAACTGTGCTTTTTGATGGAACTATTTATCAAGATATACTTAGTGGCGATGAAAAAGCTCTTTTAAAGAGGGCTAATTTAGTATATAATATAATGGTAGATAACCTTAAATTAAAATATTTTTGGAAGGAAATAAAACGATGATTGGACTTTTTAAAATTAGCGGAATAAATAGTAAGCTTCAGGCACTTAGAATGTCCGAAGTTAATAATAATATGTTTTTAGGTAATTATAATGTAAATAGTGTATTATTTAAAGACGGTATCACGACAATTAGCGCCGAGAGCGAATACGAGCCGAATACTGTAATGTTATCTAATATTAGTACTAAGTATAATGTCGATATCGAATATAGTGTTAGCGATCATGCTAATAACATTAAATATTCTGGTATCGTTATTTATCAAAATGGCAAAAGCGAAATTGTCGAATCTCGAAAGGAAATTTTGAGATGAACGAAAGTAACATCATTAGATTATATGACTATTTAAAAAATAATTATCAAAGATTTTATAAAAATTCTATTCATTATAGTTATGTTTGTTCTTCGGCGAGATTTCATTATTTTGTTCAATGTCCTCTTCAGGAGTTTAAAATAAAGGCTGTCAACAAAGCAAATAAAAGTGATGTTATTATTTATCGATTTTCAGATCATAATGAATTAATTACTTTGCTTAATACAAAACCTTTATTAAAGGCTGTGTTTGCTAATATCGTAAAACAATTAAGTTATTACTCTTATATAATTTTAAATAGGGTAAGACCTTCTGAAACTAATGTTGATAATAGTTTCTATATAGCGATAACAAATGATCTTGAAAGATATAAAAATCAACATTCTGATTATTTAAATCGACAAGAGAATACAATAATTGGCAGTTTATCAAATGACCAAGTCGTTAGCTTCAGTAACGCACGGAATATTTTTATTAATGATCGTGTTGAACGTGTTCAGCTTAGTGCACAAAATCTTATGACTGAACAAAGAGTGAGAGAAATTGCTTATCAAACATTTAGAGAAAGAATTGGTGAACTAATGGAGCGTCAAAATAGAATTGCGACTGATCCTAGAGTAGAGCAAAGCTTAAGAGAATTACGTCTTAGAGTCGAAGAACTTAGTAGAAGATTTGATAGAAGAAGGAACCCGGAACAACGATGAATAGTATACCAATTTCACAAATGTTGTTCGATATATATAATGCCGTATCTAAATTAGAAGATAGTACATGGAATTATCATTATCCAGAATATGGTGATTTCTATGTATACAACGATTTAGATAATATATTAAATATCGAACTAACTATCGATATTGATTATGATTGGGAATGCCGTTATGTAACGTTTAATATGCTTACTAATCAATTAGATATCGATGAAGATATCCCGAACGATCAGTTATTAGATCGGTTACGGTGGATTTACATTCAATTATGTTTGAGTTAAGAAAGAGAGGTGAGTATCATAGTATGGTCATTAAGAAAATATAGGCAACCATTTAATCCAGATAAGTTGCTTCAAAGTTTAAATAATAAAGATCATAAGAATACTTTGTTAAATAAGATTCATGCGCTCGAACAAGAACGTAAAGAAAAAGAAAAAGTTGTTCCTGATTCTTTACCGTATTCCGTCCACGATGTAGTGCTCAATATTGAAGGTAAGGAATTTAAAGCAAATTTTAAAGAAACATTGGAAAATTGTGGCGCTGAATGTTTGGCAAATTCGATCGAAACGATTGTCACAGAAGAAAGTACTCCTAATACAATGGCGGAAATCAACTGGGATAACGTTGAAGAGCCTATCGATTATCAAGAGCAATGGGATCGAAATAGTTTAGTCGATGCGATTACTAAAGGTAAATCTGCCATGAAATATATTCTAGATAATTACGAAGTATGGAATGGTCGATTAAGCAATGCCGATCGTGCATTAAGTGATCTTAAGCATTTTTGTGAATTCAATGATGAAGTATCTCCCGAAGATGCTGTTCGATTATTTAAACTCATGCATGTCTATAGCAAACAGCGTCGTGAATACAAAGATCTAATCGAAGTCTTTAAAGATTTCACAGCGGCGCAAAGCAGAATCGAGTCTTTGTATGCAAGCATTAAGCATGTTAAAACTAAAAATGATAAGGTGGAGGCAGCACGTCATTATACTCCTAGAGTGTTGAACGAATTGTTTCCGAGAGAGGATAAGTAACGTTCTACGTTTATCCTCTTCCGGGGGCAAACCCCCGCACCCCCGGTCTCCGACCCGAAATTACTTTTGTGCTTTTTTGCATATATAAAGAATATAATTGTAACTAGTGATGCCTTGTGCTAGCTAGTATAGGGTTTAAATTTTATCCCTTTAGAAGTCTATTAAGATAACTTAATTTAGACTCTATAAAGTACTGTTAAATATAACTCTAAAACCTGTTAATTTCTTAGTAAATATTTTTGTTGGTTTTAGGATTTTATTGTTCAATATAGCATTAAAATGCGTTAATAAGTTGCTTAATATTTGATTGCTTTAAAACTGTATTGTTTTATATAGTATAAAAACGATCATATGTATTTATTGTTGTGCTAAAACTAGAATACGAATATTTAATGTATAAAAATCCGTAATATATTCGTGGCATCGATATTGAAAGGAAATATTATGTTGCCTATTTATAAAGCATATGATAATCATTTACAAGAGTATATAGGATCATATGTGTTTAAAAATAATAAAAATTTTATCGTCGATGAAAACGGCGAACATGAGATAAATATAAAGACATTATGTCAGCATACCGGACTTGTATTTAATCAAGTACCGGTTTTTTTATTTGATATCGTAAGTTTTGAATGTACGATGCCCGGTATTGGTGAATTTAAATTAAATCCGGCTACCGTACTAATGGATAATGTATACGGAAGACTAATCGTTAAAAATAATGAATATACAATAGCATTAGTCGATCCATTGTATGAAAATATTAAAATAGAAGTGTCAGGAAACACTTGGAATGGAAGGTTAAATAATGACTTATAAATATTATATCGAAGTGGAGAGCAATATCCACTTCCAAACATCTAAAGAAATTGCCGAGTTTATCGGTATTTTTAGCGTAAATAAAAAACCGCATACTAATCTTGTGCGAGCATATTTCCCGGATAATAAACTAAAATATGCCGGCGAAAAAGGTATGACGAACGTATATAGCGATTTTGATGCTTTAATTAGATTTTGTCAAGATTTGATTAAACAATGTAAAAGCAATAAGTATTCTTTATTTAAAATTGGCGGTAAAGAATATAATGTGTTAGTCGATATCGATCGCATTAAAATCGCGATGGAAAAATATCAATTTGTTAAGGAGGCAATCGGTCATGAACAATCAAGAAGCAATTTGTAGAAAAATCGGTGTAATCGTAGGTTTCGTATTAAATATTTGTGTAACTTTAGTACTTACTTTAGTAAAAGTTGTATCTAAAGAATCTAAAACTATTGCTAAAGATTTTGAAGCTATCGATAATGGAGAAGCTGTTAAGACTACTCCAGCTGTTGAAGAAGCTGAGCTTAAAGAAACAGCTGAAGAAATTAAAGAACTTGTTAGTGGCGAAGCTGATAGCAACGACGAAATTTCTCGTCTTAAAGAAGAAATGGCTCGTCTTCAAAAATCTTTAGAGTTAGCAGAACAAAAGGTAGGTAAATAATGAAACCAGTATATAAAGCTCGTTGTCATAAAGATCGTTCCTGGAAAACAGGATTCTATTTAATTAAAAAGCGTCAAATCGTTATTAAAGACGAAAAGAATATCTGGCCAGTACATGAACAAACTGTATGTCAAAGTACTGGTTATTTAGATTGCAACAAGAAAGAAATCTTCTTAGACGATCTAATTAACTTTAGTGCTACTATTAATGGTAGCGAAATTAAGTTAGATAAAGCTCAAGTTATGTTTGATAACCACAATGGTTGTTTAGTGCTTCTCGAAGGCGAAGAAACAATTAACTTTGCAAGTGAAAACTATGAAAATTGCTGTTACGAAGTTGTCGGAAATATTTGGGACAACGTTGCATTACCTAAAAAGAAGTAATATAATTAGAGTATAAGCTTATATTTTTATTTAAATAATGGAGTATACTCTATGGATTATCACAAACTACTTGAAGACTGTGACTTTATTAAAGTAAAACAAACAGTCGAAATCCGTCCTCATGACGGAAACAAAGGCTTTTTTGAATATGTAAACCATATTTTTAAAAGCGTAAATAACGGTCATCGTTATGGCCCTGCAGTTAAGACTAACGTATTAACTATGTATAATCGCGGCAATTATATTGCTTGCGAAATGGGCGAACAACGTATCGACATTCGTCGAGACAAAATCGTTATTTATGTGCCAGGTTTAAAAGCTAGTAATGAAGAGACATATAGAAAATATGCCGTATGCAACATCGGCGTATTAAACTATATATACAATTCTAAAAAGTACTAGTTTTTAAATAAATAATCCTAGTATAATATGCTAGGCCTAAGACGTAGGATGCAAGGTATGAGAAGCCTTAGACATAGCGTTGATCTTAGGAGAGCCGCCAACGGAATGTTGCCGGACGTTAAGAGCGATCACCAGTAGCTAAGGTGGTCGCTCTTTTTTTAATTGTAACTGGTGATATTTTAAATTAGCCAGTACGGGGCTTAAGTTTTATCCCTTTGGAAGTCTACTAAGATAACTTAGAAGACTCCATAAAGTACTATTAAATATGGCTATAAGGCAGTCGATTTGTGGTTTTATAATTGTATTGTTTATTATAGTACTAAAACTTAGCCATTGTGTTTACTCTTAAGCGTTAAGTTTTAGAGCTGTATAATTTAATATAGTATAAAAACAGTGGCTTTGTATAATTAAAAATTAGAGAGATATAAATGGAAGAAAAAAATATAACATATAGAACTCGAGTACATTATATTGTGCCGAGTCAAGAATTAATAAATGAAGCTCGATTATCTAATAATATATATAATCAGGCTCTATATATCTTAAGACAAGCTTTTACTAATGAAGAAAAGCTTCCTTCTAAGTTTGATCTTGTTAAGACTCTTCGTCATAAAGAATATGAATCTGAAGAATATAATAATTTTAGCAAAATGGTATCTTGTAACGCTGAGGCAATTATTCATTTAGCAGCTCAAAATTTTAAAGCATTTTTAATGGCGTTAAAAGCTTTCAAGAAAAATAAATCTGGTTTTACAGGAGCACCTAAAATTCCTAGCTATAATAAAAAAGAGCAGGAATTCATGGTTATTGTTCGAGATACTCAATGTACCGTTAAAGACGGTATGATGAGATTTCCTGGAAAATTAAATTTAGATAAAATTTATGTGGGCGACTTAGATATCGCTCATGTAAGAATTTTTCCTGGTAAGAAAAAATATAAAGTTGAAGTCGTATATAAAGTAGAATCTTTACCTAAAAAGACTAAAGGTAATATTGCCGGTATCGATTTAGGACTCGATAATTTAGCGACAGTCGCTATTAATAAACGTGGCATTCGTCCATTATTAATTAATGGTCGTCCACTTAAATCGATGAACTTGTATTTTAATAATAAGCGAGACAAGGTTCAATCTGAGCTTAAAAAATGTAATGATCGATATATGTCGAATAAACTCGAGACATTATATCGCAAACGTAATAATCGTTTTAATACGTATATGCATAAAGCATCTAAAGAAATTATTGATTATTGTTTAGAACATAATGTTAAACAAATTATTATCGGTCATAATAAGCTACAAAAACAAGAATCTAAGTTAAAGAATTTTGTAGCTATTCCGACTTTTAGACTTATAGAATTAATTAAGTATAAAGCAGAATATCAAGGCATCGAAGTTATCGAGACAGAAGAATCTTATACGAGTGTTACGTCCTACTTGGATAAAGAAGAACCTATTAAAGATAATGCTAATAAAGTTCGTCGTCAACATCGTGGTTTATTTGTATCGAATAAAGGCAAAAAAATTAATGCCGACGTTAATTCTGCTTATCAGATTATGAAGAAAGTTATCGGTGACAAAGTTATTAAACCTATCGGTAAAGGTTCTATATTTGTTCCGAGAAAAGTTACGATGGCATAATTATGTCAAATACTATTAAATGGTTAATGATTGTTAGCCAAGCTATTTCTAATCTTATATTTGGATTTACGACGCCTGTCGTACATGTTTATTTTATGAGCTTAGTCGGTCCAAATATTTATAGCTTAGCTAATTTTATCGAAGCAGGATTGGCTGCTATCGTAAATAGTTTATTAAGCAATCAAACATATCGTCATTATTTTAAACAATTTGCTTTATATTTTTTAGCTTTAGATAGTATATTATATATAATTATAATATTTTTAGGTATGGAATATATTAATGTTCGATTTGTCGGACTAGCAATTATTAATAGCCTATTAAATAATATTTGGTTTATTATGTTGAGCGATGTGTTAAATAAAAATATCTCTGGCGACGAATTAACAAATTTTAAAGTTCTTCAACGAAGCTGGATGCTTTGGGGAAGCTTAATAGGATCTGGTATAGGTGTATGGATTAATAATTCTATATCGATAGAATTTGCTTTGGTTTTACAAGCTATATCGACAGTATTAATTGCTATCTGCGATGGTTATTCATTTAAAAAATTAGAAAGGCAAAATAATGTTTAAATATAAAGTCGGAAATATATTAGACACAGAGTGCAAATATATTCTTAATCCTGTAAATTGTGTCGGCACAATGGGGAAAGGATTAGCATTACAAATTGCTAAAGCATACCCTGAATCTGTTGAGCCATATAAAAAAGATTGTCAATATGGTAGTTTAAGTATTGGTCATTTGACTGATTTCAAGGCTAAAAATGGAAAAATTATTATACATTTTCCAACAAAATATCATTGGCGGGATTCTTCTAAATATCGATATATTGAATCTGGCTTAGAAAATTTAGTTTATCATATTAAACATAGCGGTCATGAAAACTCACATTTAAGTTTTGCTATTCCGCCATTAGGCTGTGGCCTAGGCGGATTAAAATATGATTTTGTTCATGAATTAATTCAACAATATTTAAGTGAATTCGAAACCATGACTTTCGAATTATATGTTGAACAAGAATGGTATGATAAAAATGTGAAAGGAAAGACAAATGAAGATTGAAGTAAGCGATAACCTTAAATGGTTTTTAGAAAGCCTTATTAATGAAGGTTATAATAAATTTTATATCGATGATATGTATGGCGTTGTATTTACTGATTCTGGTAAAAAAACATTTAATCCGACTGTTAATTTTTTAACCAGTGAAATGTTTAAAGTCTATCCTGAACTAGAAGAAAATACAGAGTATACTATTGAAGATTTCTTAAATGGCGAAATTGATTTAGAATCATTCGAATTCGGCGATAAAGTAATTGTTACTGCCGGTGGGAAAGAGTACGATTGTATTTATTTAAAACCAAAAGGTTCTAATTCTGTTGTTCTTACTAATGAATTAGTTACAGTATCTATTCCTAATAAATATATTAGAAAGGTTAAATAATGATCAATAAAGACGATTTAGCTAAACTAATCGATCCTAAATCACCTTCTAAAGCTCTTAATTATTTAGAAAAGCATATGACTCAATCTGAGTTTTTAGAATGGTTATTTACGACGATCGAAAAACAAAAAAATAATCCTGATAAGAAAATTTCCGTTCCGATTGATTTGGTCGGCTCGATTTTCTTACAATATATTCAGGAAAACTTTGATTCTCCATATGGTGAGATCAAAGATGAATCTCCGAATTTAATTGAATTTTATCCGGCCGATCTTCCGATAGAAGGTAATAATAAGGCTATTAGCAGCTTCCAATTTAAATACTTTAAAGAAAATTGTCCAGAATATATTTTATATTTATTTAAAGATTTTTGTTCTGGGACAATGCACGAAGAATATTGGTATCGTTCAGCTTTACAGTATTTATTAAAAATTATTGCTCCAGACTGTAAGATCGTCGTGAAAAATTCTCTATACTGTCAGAAAGGAGAAGACCCATTCCAGACTGCATTCTGTACCGATCCAATCGTGAATGTTTCTGAATGGAAATTCCCGGAAGATGAAAATTAAGTATTTTGAAGAAGTATATCATTTAGATTTTTTAACTGATCCAGTATTATCTGGTGATAAACTATGCTCAGAAGGTTTAGATAAAGATGGCAATCGATATCTTATAAACTGGGTGAATAGTGATAATGTTGACTGGGAATATCCCTGTGACGTGGCGATCATGCCATAAGTGTAATATAATAGTGCTAGCACTATTTTCTCCGTTAAGGACTTAGTGCTAAATTGTTTTAGCAAAAGTTTTTGTTGTGAAAGGAATTCGTATAATGACTGAAGACGAACTCCTTGTGGTATCTGTAGTCCAGATATTAATGTTTGTAGCTGTATTTACTTCAGGTGCATGTATTGCGTTAATAATTGCTGGAGTATTCAGTCTTGCTAAAGATGAGCAAGGAAAACACAGAAAAGAAGTGGAGAGCTTGCTAACTTGGTCTATTATATTGTTGGTAGTTAGTCTATTTTTAATCTGGGCGCTCCCAGAACCAGCACAGATCATTCTTAGAAACCATCCTCCTCCACCTGGCCCTCGATAATGTATAATATCGTAAAAACAAGTATTTCAAATAGTGGCTTTGTTTGTTTAGGTGAATAAATAGAACACCTTCTGTATCTCGTAAGAGATATAGACTCAACGTTAAATGCTTTTAATTCCTAAAGCTCTACAACCTAAACAGTAATTCGAAAGAATAAACTGAGACTAATAATCTAAGGTGCGAAAGCAGAAAAAATAGTAGAGATAGCATATGATGAAATAAAAGCATATCAGTATTGATATGTTCTAAGTGCTGTAAACAATGGATGTTTAGCAAGGAAAGTCCTAAGTCTTATATTTTAAGATATGGAAAACCTCCAACGACTATCTCCTTGAGGGAGAGTAAAACCGCAAGCTTATGGCGGAAGAAAAATGTTGCTCCTATTTTGAAAGATAAATAGGATGAAGATATAGTCTGCGCTGACATGAAAGTGTCAGAGGTCTACTGGTGACAGAAAGACTGCATTAAAAGTTGCGTTTTAATGTGAACAAGATAAATTTACAAAAATTTGACAAATTATAACTTATCCTTTATAATAATGGTGTAATATAATATTAGATCGTTCTTATAAAGGAGATAAACTTATGCAATTAATAAGTATTGGTAAATTTGCTAAAAAAGTTGGATTAACTACAGCATCTTTAAGAAGAATGCATCAATCTGGAGAATGTATTCCATATCACATTACAAAAGGTGGTACGCGATATTATTCTTTAGATCAATTAAAAGATTTTTCAACTGCTGACAAAAAAGAAAAACTTGTAATCGGTTATTGTCGAGTATCAACTTCATTTCAAAAAAATGATTTAGAAACTCAAATCAATAATGTAAAATCTTATATGTATGCTAAAGGATACAATTTTGAAATTATTTCAGATATTGGTTCTGGTATTAATTATAAGAAAAAAGGATTACAAGAACTCCTTGATAAAATTAATGATCAAAAGATTTCTAAAATTATTGTTCTTTATAAAGATAGATTAATCGGATTTGGATTTGAATTAATCGAATATCTTTGTAAAATTAACAATATAGAAATTGAAATAATTGATAACACTAAACAAAGTAAAGAACAAGAATTGTCTGATGACTTGATTCAAATTGTCACTGTCTTTGCTAATCAATTATATGGTCAATGTTCTAAGAAAACAAAACAATTAATCAACGGAGTTAAACAAAATGTATCTAACAAAAAGGATTAGATTATTGCCTACAGCAGAACAAGAAAAATTATTCTGGAAAAGTGCTGGTGTAGCACGATGGTCTTATAATTTTTTCTTAAGTTACAACCAAGAAAAATATAATGAATATTTAAAAGATAACACTAAAGAAAAATTTATAACAGAAGGCGACGTTAGAAAATATATTAATAATGTATTAAAAAAATCAACACATACTTGGTTACAAGAAGTTAGTAGCACCGTAATGAAACAAGGCGTTAAGGACGCCAATATAGCATTACAGCGTTATTTCAATAAAATTTCTGGTTATCCAAAATATAAATCTAGAAGAAAATCTAAGCCTAGTTTTTATGTTAATTATTATTCTTTAAAACGAACGATTAATGGGTTTCAAGGTGAGAAACTTGGTATCATAAAAACTAGAGAACCATTGCCTAAAATTCCAAAAGATCAAAAATATGTTAATCCTAGAATAACATATGATGGCAAATTTTGGTTTTTATCTGTAGGTTATAAAGTTAAACCAAAGCAAGTTAAATTAACAGATGAAAAAATAGGTGTTGATCTTGGATTAAAAGATTTAGCTATTATGTCTAATAAAGATAATTCTTATTCAAAAAAATATAAAAATATTAATAAAGGATACAAAATTAAATTATTAAAGAAACGATTAAAACGTGCTCAACGAAAACTTTCTAGAAAAATTTTAAACAATATAGAAAGTTATGATGAAAATCGCAGACCAAAATACATAAGACCACTTGAAGACTGTAGAAATATCCAAAAACAAATACATATAATTCAAAATTTATATAAAAAATTAACTAATATTAGAAATAATTATATTCATCAAGTAACAACTGAGATAGTGAAAACCAAGCCATCTAAAATTGTACTTGAAAATTTAAATATTTTTGGTATGATGAAGAATAAAAATCTTGCAAAATCAATTGCTGATTCTAAATGGTTTAAATTTAGACAACAAATTCTATATAAATCTGAACTTTATGGTATTAAAGTTATATTAGCTGATCGATTTTATCCAAGCTCAAAAACATGTAGTTCTTGTGGAAGTTATAAGAAAGATTTAAGACTTAGAGATAGAACATATAAATGTAATGAATGTGGATTAATAATTGATAGAGATATTAATGCAGCTATCAATTTAGCAAATTATCAAATTTAGAAAAGTTTACATAACTTAAACTTCTAAATATGTACCCGTTGTATTACCGGGGAATTTAAGCCCTTGGAGCGTTACACCAAACGAAAGTAGTCAAGCTATTTAATTGGCGACAAAATCGGACGCAATGAATAGGGAAGATATTTCGAAAGGAATATCATAGTGTAAGTTTACAAAATTTATATTTTATAAAATTTGTGTAAATTTATTGTAACAGTGAATAGCATTCAAAGTTTACTAATTTCAGGTCGCCCTACGATTTATTATTTAAATTTTTAAATAATAATAGGAAGACGAAACAGAAGTTAGGAGACTTTTATTATGAATAAATTAAAGTTTTTAGTAGTATCTTTTGCATTGGTATTAGGTTTATTATGTACTCCAAATACTAATGCTATGGAACTTACAGCTTATACTCACACAGGTAGTCCTATGGCTAACGGTGAGTATCCTTACGTCGGTGCCGTTGCGAGCAACGATTTTGCTTTAGGCACAGTACTAAATATCAATGGCTATAATTATGTTGTAGCCGACCGAATGGCTCCTGGTATTCATGGCGTAGTCGATATCTTTGTCGACAGCTATGATGAAGCTATTAATTTCGGTCGCCAATATGGCGAAGTATACGTAGTCGCGTAAAAACTTTTCAGGCCTCTGTGTCCACTTCACCTCACACAACTAAGTGCTAGAAACTTTGTTTTTAGCGGAGAAATTTTAATGTTAATATTATATCTTTTCTTGCTGTGGATACTGCAAGGATTTATAGATTTTGCGCCGTTCATCGGTGTACTTTGTATATTGTATGCTCTAATAGGTGGTACAATGGAAGAAAAAGATTTATTTAAAGATCGTAATATCTTTGGATACTTACGATTTTTAAATGTTCATGAAACGTTTTTAAAACGTGAATTTATTGTTGCGTTAGTTATTACGGCTTTATGCTTAATTAGTTTAATCGTAAGTCATATAGCAAACGATGCAACACATTTTAAATTAGCTGTTAGTTCTGTATCGATGATGCTTGTCTTAATGATTATCAATAGTATTAATTATATCGGCATCTTGATTGAAACTAACAATATTAGAGTTAAAAGCACTCATGAAAAATACAATTTAATGGCTGCTATGGCATATCCTATTTATGTCGGTATCATTAATATTGTAACAGTTATCTTAGCTGTATTTAGCTGTGCTTTTTATAATTCTAATGTTTATACGGTATCTAATCCATTACCAATAGTATTTACTTTATTCTTTACTATATTAAGTTTATTAAGTACTGTTACGGGATTAAGTATCGGTTTTAAACTATATTTAGTAAAACTAATGAAGAAAGGTTAAATAAATGGCAATTTTATGGCGGTCGACGTCTAAATCTAAAACTAATTCTTATAAAGGTTATATTCCGATGCCGTCTACTATCGACGAACCTTCTTTTGCTGAAAAATGGAAAAGATGGCGTCAAGGTAATCCGGCTAAATTCTTAAAATATACCGACTTACAAGAATTAGTATACTACTGCTACCAGAATAATATGATGACTACAGTATCAGATTTAGAATATAAATTTCACGAACACGGCATTACCGATAAAGAAAGTGCGATAAAGTATATCAACGAACACAAACAAGAGTTTTCTCAGTTCGACGAATATACTGGACGTCCGTCTCGTCGTGAAAACAATAGTAATAATAATACTAATAATGACTGCTGTTGTTGCTGTAAAAAGAAACCATGAATTTAGATAATTTATATAATCAAATTTTAACCTCTCATAACATCGTATCTTATGTCGAGAATAACACTAATTTAATTAACTTGGTTATTAAATTATATTTGTTAAGCTTTACTAATTATAGTGTTATTAACAGGGATCGTTCTCTTAAAGAAAACGAAACCTACAAAGATATCGATGTTGCATTAAACAATATTATTGCTAAGCGTATCGGTGAAAAAGTTTTCGATAAAGATATTTTAGAATCTATCGTAAACGATTTCCATAAGAAAATTAAATATATGCAAGGCAAAGGTCACGATATTGAATTGCGTGACACAATGATGGCACCCGCTATCGAATCTGTTAAGTATTTACCGATCCTAGAAAAGTAGGGTCGGTTTTTTATTGGAGAAAATATGCAACCTGAACAACGAGAACAATTAATTAATTTGTATTTAAGTGTTCAACACATTGCCAAAGTTTTTAATAGCTTTAAACCTAATCAACGACCTAAAGTCGGTGAAGATATCTTAATGGGCAATAATCCGACTCAAAACGTTGTCGATATCGTTAAAGAAAATGGTCTTTTAGATAACTATATGGAATTTGAGTTCTTGGCAAAATTGTTTATTCAATGTTATAATAATCCTAGTAAGTTAGAAATCAGCGAAATCGATTTGAATGCTGATTTCGATTTGAATTTAATCGAGGATTATTATAATAAAATTAAATGAAAATTTTAAAGTCAAATCAAATTCTATTATTAGAAGATCCTAAAGAGTATATCATCGATCTATTCGTTAGATTGTGTCAGTTAAATTACTTTACGAAGACTCGAGATCTTGTTGAACATGAACAGATCGAAGTCATGTTAATTTTAGAAGCCATAACGAATACAATAGGTCGACAAGATGCTTTAGTGGACGAGTGCATAGATATATTTAGAATCTCGTTCAACATGTATAAAGACTTCTATTACTCTTGGGATCTAGTTAAAGATTATTTAAAAAACAGGATATCTTTGAATTAGTGTTGTACATTAAAGAGAATGTCGTAAATCATATTAAGGAATGTATTTCGACTCTCAAAATTAAAGAAACAGATAGTTTAGAAAAAGTTAGAGACATTATTATTGAATGTTTCGACTTTACTTGCGGAGAGAAACGAGAAGAAAAAATATATCTAGCGTTAAATGAAACAGAATTATTTGTCATGGTCGACGAATTAAAAATTTGTTCGATTATCGGTGGCGGTGTTCCGACGACAGTCGTTAGTGACTACGGAATCGAAAGAGTAGATTGGTCTGAAAGTAGATTTATCTATTTAGGTGAATTATTCGAAAATACCTATGTGTGCAAAAGTTTGGAAGAATTATTAATTCACCTTTTTGAAGACTTTACTGCTGTTTTAAGAGTTAATTTCGTTAGGACATTTACACCAGATGAGTAAAATTGCTAATCAAATTAATAAAGCATTAGATAATAATGTTGTCGAATTATACGGCATGAGCCAGAGCGGTAAAAGCTCGATTGCTCATGAAATCGCAAAAAAATATCCTGCAACATTGTGGATTGATTCGTTATTTCAATATAATTTTGATGGCGAATATTATTTAGCTCAAACGTCGTCTTTAGACGATATTGGCGAAATTATGAATGAATTTAGCTTATTGGTGATCGACGACTTCTTTTCTTTAAAAGGAAGACCTCGAGATAACATGTATAAGATCCAAGAATTCATTTATAACAATAAAAAGTTGTCTGTATTGGTTATCAATCAAGTTCGACATAACTTTAACGAAAATAGTTCAGATAAGTATAAACCTTTTGCCGATTATATTATGCAGAAATATGCCGACCGACGATTTTACGTCGAATTTAAAGACGGTAAAACTGTCGTGACACAAACGAAATAGTATGTTATAATAAGATAATAAAATATATATATTTTTTAAAGCGAGGTTATATACTTATGATTATCGTAATTTCTGGCCCAAGTGGCTGTGGAAAAAGTACTTTAGCTGGTCTATTCGAAGTAAAAGGGTTTTATCGAATCATTACCTCTACGACAAGATCTCGTCGTTTAAATGATCCAGTCGATCAGTACTTCTTTGTCGACAAAGAAGATTGGTATCTTGAAGACTATATTTGTAAAACGACCATTAATGGTGAAACATATGGCATTAGTAAAGATTACCTAGAAGATTTAAATAAAGATTTAAACTATGTTGTCGTGCTTGATGAAGCCGGCACCAAGGAACTTAAAGAATTGTTCCCAGAATATGTTTATGCTTTTTATTTAAACACTCTCGAGTCTACATGTCGTGAACGTATGAAAATGCGTGGCGATGCTGACCATAACATCGATGCTCGTGCAGAATACGATCGTACTCACAATCGTTATAATTATTTAATTAAAGAAGACGATATCTACGATCAAGCATTCTTTGGTGAAGACGAAACACCATTGTTAATGCGTCAAATCATGGATTTTTTTAATAATAATCCAGACAACAAAGATAAAATCGACGAAGGCGAACAAATCTTAGAAATGCTTCGTCATAAGAAAAAATAAATTTTAAAGACTCCGTAAGGAGTCTTTTTTATTTAACACAAGGGGGAACTCAATGCGTTCAAATATTATTGAACAAGGTGCTGTTATCTTGTTCGGTGAACGAGAAGATAATATCTCTAAATTTTACACCCGCATCAAGGATCTAACTAAACTAGATTGGTCTAAAGAATCATATTCTAGTTTTAGTGCAATGATTGCTCAAGAGAGCTATAAGAAAAATCCTTGGTGTAAAGAATGGAATAATTTAAGTGCTGTTAGTATTGCTAAATTATGGGTACTAGTTAACCAAGATTACAATAATAATCTAAAGGCAACTATTCGTGCAGCCGGTTTTAGCGATAGCAAAGTTCAGCAACTATTTTTAGACGGTATCGGTATTCTTCGACCAAGAACTAAGAAATTATTAATCGAATCTGAATTGTTTACCGAGCTTGAATTAAAATTAATCGAAGCTTCTGCTAATAAGATTAAGAAAGATTCTGATGCAGCTCGTGCTAAAAAGATTGCTGTCGTTCTTGAAAAACGTAACAGTAAAAAGACTGGTTATCAAGAACAAAAAGAAAAAGCTGCTAAGAAAGTAAAAGAAGCTGTTGTTAAGCCTAAACAAGAAGAAGTAGTAAAATATAAAGCTATTATTTTTACAGAAAATATGTCGAAGTTTAAGAAAATCGTATTTGCTGTAAAAACTATTTTAAACGATACTTTTGAGGAGGTAGGCCGTGTCCGTAATTAAAGATTCTGAAGGTGTCCGTGTAGACCTCTTTGATAAACTACTAGAAGATCGTGTATTATTCATCACTGGTGAAATTAACGATCGATTAGCTAATTTCATTGTTCCAGCAATGTTGTATCTAGCTAACGAAAGTAGTCGTAAACCGATTAAATTATATATTAATAGTCCTGGTGGCAGTATTACGGCCGGTATGGCAATTTACGACACTATGCGTACTATTAGCTGCCCAGTTCATACTGTCGGTATGGGCATGTGCGCCAGTATGGCAAGCTTCTTATTGAGTATGGGCGATAAACGAAGCGTTCTTGAGAACACCGAAGTTATGATCCATCAGCCATTAACTGGTGTACAAGGTCAACAAACCGATATTCAAATTGTCGCTAAACATATCGAACGCTTACGCGAAAAGCTCGAACGTAAATATGCTGAGAAGTCTAACGGTAAAATTACCTATGAACAAATTCATGAAGCATGTGAGCGCGATAACTATCTCGAAGCACAACAAGCACTCGATATGGGTCTTATCGATGAAATTATTAAAGCGAAGGAGGACAAGTAATGAAATGTAGCTATTGCGGTAAAGATATCGACGATCAAAAGAGTCATAATATTACTTTCCAATCTTCCGTTAATAAAAATATCGCTATCTGTCAAGAATGTGTTATGAAAATGGCATCTCAA
>FLSC01483065.1_pt1 | contig 30397 bp, 29 predicted proteins | sample 1550561 | NCBI WGS metagenome assembly FLSC01 (sample SAMEA4031775, study PRJEB14383) | metagenome | biome: human; feature: oral; material: saliva | place: Philippines | collected 2014 | reverse complement strand
GTTTGACCGTTACCATCTACGATAGTCACTGTGTGCGTACCGTTGTTGTTATCTACAACTTTAGCTTCAGCATTCTTACCTGCTGCACCGGTATCACCTTTCGCACCTGCTGCACCAGTATCACCTTTTTCACCTTTAGCACCAGTTGCACCATCTTTCACGATAGTTGAAGTGGTTTGACCGTTGCCATCTACGATGGTCACTGTGTGGGTACCGTTGTTGTTGTTTACTACGGTTGCAGTTGCATTTTTACCGTCTTTACCTGCGGCACCGGTTGCACCTGTAGCGCCGGTTGCACCATCTTTACCGTCTTTACCGTCTTTAATGATAGTTGTAGTAACTGAACCATCAAGCTCGTTTGTAACGGTAAGAGTGTGAGTTCCATTGTTATTATTTACAACTTCAGCTGTAACACTTGCACCTTTCTCACCTTTCTCACCTTTCGCACCTGTCGCACCAGTATCACCTTTCGCACCTGTTGCACCAGTGTCACCTTTCGCACCCGCTGTTGAGCTGATTTCAATGGTTGAGCCGTTACGTTTGATTTCGATGTTATTACCGGCATTAATGTTTACAGTATTTGATGCTTTAATATCTGCTGCTTGAGTATCACTGCCATCGGTAATTTTACCGTTTGTACCTGTTACTGCAGATGAATTTAAATGCCATGAAACATTGTTCACAATATCAGTTACAGTACTTACGTTAGTTAAACGAGAACCATAGTTACCACCAGTTGCTTTATCACCATCTTTCGCATAGGTTGCAGCACCAACAGGTGTGGTAGAAATAGAACCGGTTTTTGCATCCACATTGTAAGTTGTTACATTGCCTGTAGTAGTATTCGTTACAGTTAATGCATCGGTAGTAGTTGTTGTCACTGCTGCAGTAGTATCTTTACCGCCAGCCACTTTCGCATTGATTTTAACTGAACCATCAGCGTTATATACTACTTCGGTATTCTCGCCATTTACGATATTCGCATTATATTGAACAACAGTTTTACCAGCTTGACCTAAACTCTTATTCGCTGGAGTATTAACTACAGTTGCAGTTGTACCTTTACCATTTTGGAATTCAACGACATCTTTGTGATAAACATTTGATTCTTTAGGTTGAGCATTAACCGTGCTATTACCACTTACAACCCAGTGATGATTATTAATTTTGTCATCTAAGTCGTTTGCTACAGTATAAAGCTGTGAACCATTCACTGCATCTGTTGAAGTTTTAGTAATTTGACCCGCTGCTACATTTTGAATTTGACGCTCACTACCCGCTGTACCTACAGACACAACTGCACCATTACCTAATGCACTCGAGTTACCCGCAAAACCGCTATAAGTCAATGTACCTACAGTTGCGGTATTGGTTGGAACAAAATTCGAAGTAGTAGAGTTTGAACCTAATGCAACTGAATCTTTGATAGATGCTGTAGCATTTGTACCGATAGAAACGGCATTATCAGCTGTTGCTTTAGCCGCAGTACCTTCTTTCTTACTTAAAGTACCATCTGTTGCACCACCAATCGCCACAGAGTTTGCACCTGTTGCTTGAGCAGATGCACCACCTGCGAATGAACCTGCGCCATTAGCTTGTGATAACACACCTACTGCTGTAGCACGTGCAGCAGTTGATTCTGCATAAGCACCGATACCAATTGCGTTATCGCCAGCAGATTTAGTTTTAGTACCGATAGCAATAGAGTTATTGTTAGCTGCAGTCGCAGTTTGACCTACAGCCACGGAATTTGATTCAGCTGCAGTCGCATTAGAACCTACAGCGATAGCTGCTTCTTTATTTGCTTGAGCGTATGGACCAACTGCAACAGTTAAATTACCTGCCGCTTTAGTATAAGAACCCACACCAACTGATTGAACACCTGATGCATTCGCGCTCGTACCGGTTGCAATCGCGTGATCTTGGCTTGCTACAGAATCTTTACCTACTGCAATTGCATTGGTCCAAGCACCACTTGCGTTGTTACCGATTGCAATAGAATCTTGATGTGATGCATTTGCGTGAGTACCCACTGCAACAGCCGCAGCACTTGCATGAGAATTATCACCAATCGCAGTTGCGAATTGCGCTGATGCATTTGCACGGTTACCGAATGCACTTGCGGAGTCTTGAGTCGCAGTTGCACGGTTACCTACTGCAGTCGCACGAATTTGAGTTGCTTGCGCTACGTTACCGATAGCAACAGAAGCTTCGCCACTTGCGATAGAGCTTACACCCATTGCAGTTGAAGCACCGCCGGTTGCTTGGTTGTTATTACCTACAGCTAATGCTGCGTTTGCAATTGCTGTGTTGTTAGCACCAAGAGCTGTTGTACCCCACTCATTATTAGCTCTATTTTGATAGCCTACCACGATAGAGTCCTTGCCAACACTGTTACTTCCGTTATAAGTGCCATTTGGAGAAATATTAACTGCAGAATTTCCAAGATCTACGCTTGCTTGCGCTACTTGTGAAACACCTAATGCAGTCACCATAGCACCCGCAAGTGCGGTTAATTTCACGATTTTTTTCGATTTGGTTTTACCCTTAGCATGCCCAAGTTCAGAAACAGCTGTCCACGTTTGTGTAGCATGATTCCAAATAACTTTAAACACTTTGTTCATATAAAATTATTCCTTTTATTAGGATGATTAAGAAGCTGTCACTGATGCAACAGCGCCGAAAAATTCAACGTCAGAAAGGCGACGACCACAAATTTTGACCACAGTTCCCCCTTCCTTTCTGGTCGGAACAGCTTATTTTAAGCGAACTCTGTACAAAAAGAAAGCACAATAAAAAGGATTTACTTAAAATTACAATTAATTAAGGTAAAACTTGAGTTATGTAAATATATGTAAAGATTTCTGGATTTTTTTACAAAAAACTTAAAGATATGTAAATTTTTGTATAAAAAATGATCTGTTTTAGGGCTAATATCGTAAAAATCTTTCTACTTGGTATGGGTGATTTTTTCTAATTTTCCTTTCTCACCCAACACCACAAGAAAATTGCCGCCCAGAACTTTGGGTGGATTTCCCGTAATAATCCAATACTCTCCCTCTCTTTTAATCTGATATGGCTTTTGTGCTTGAGCCGTTTGATTTCCATAATGCTGTATTACATAATTTTCGGCCAGCTGTAAGGCTTGTTCTTTCGTCACAAGTTGCGTTTGGGTATCGGCGCTTAGCGCGAAAGAGGAATACATTAAAACACTGGTGAGTAACACATTCTGTATTTTCATTTTTTGATTAACCTTTGAGATATCTTTCAATCTAATCATACCACGTAAAACATGACACGACATTCGTACAATAATCCTCTCTCGCTATTAGGAATAACACTCGCTGAAAGTGCGGTCAAAATTTAAAAGAAATTAAAAAACGCCTAAAAATCCAACCGCACTTTTGTCTTTCTTTACTTTAGTCACGGCGAGTAAGATAATGAATAAAAATTATTATCAAAATACAGGTATTAGCCCTGATTCAATAAGGAGATAACCATGGCAATGAATAGACGTGATTTTTTAAGAATGAGTGCGGCATTTACAGCAGCGGGCATGTCGCCTTCTCTCTTTGCGGCAACGAAAGAACAATTTACCATTTATGGTGCACCAGCGATGCCAAGTGTGACCATTGCAGTGGCGGCAGCGCAAGGTAAATTAGCCAAACAAGCAGATGTCGCATTAGAGATTTGGCGTTCGCCTGATCAGCTGCGTGCGGGTGTGGCAAGTGGACAATTTAAAGTGATGATGAGCCCAAGTAATGTGGGCGTGAATTTACGTAATCAAGGGCAACAAGTTGGCATGGTAAATATTCTTACCAATGGCATTACACAGTTGATGTGTAAAAGTACGCCTATCACTTCACCGCAAGAATTGGTCGGTAAGAAAATCCTTGTGCCATTTAAAAACGATATGCCTGACATCGTATTACAAGCTTTACTGAAAAAACTAAATATTGATATTAATAAAGTAGAGATCACTTATGCGGCAACGCCAACCGAAGCAATTGGCTTGTTTTTACTAAAAGATTTCCATGCCGCCATTTTACCAGAACCGATGGCGAGTGCCGTTGTGCAGAAAGCTAAAATTGTCGGTACGGAGATTGTACGTGGTTTCGATTTAGTGAAAGAATGGGGACAAGCATTTAACACTAAACCACTTATTCCAATGGCGGGCATTATTGCTAACGAAGAATACTTCCACGCACACAAGGCGGAGTTTGATCTGTTCCATCAAGATTTAAGTGATGCGTTAAACTGGATTATGGCTAACCGCAAAAGTGCGGCTGAAATTGGCGCTAATTATCTGCCAGCACCAGAAGCCGCTATTGAAATGGGCTTAGACGGTGCGCGCTTAACGGTAACCAAAGCCAGTGAACTGAAAAATGAAATCATGCAATTCTATGAAACCTTGATGGCGTTCAATCCAAAACTCTTAGGTGGTAAATTGCCAGATGATAAATTCTTCTTGGTTTAATTTAAAACTGAATCACATAACATGATTAAAACTGACAAAATCCGTAAACCACAACCTGTCCTGTTTTACATCATCGACTACCTCTGGAGCGGCTTTACCGGCTTGAGTGTGGCGATGATGGTGGTTGCCTTGTGGGCTTGGGGCAGTGCGATATTTGGTGAATTTATGCTGCCTGCTCCTTCGGATGTTTTTCAAAAAGCCCTTGAGCTGCTTGACCATTTCCAACAAAACGAAATCGGCATTTCGTTATGGCGTTCCGTGGTAGGCATTACCATTGCATTAGTCGCAGGCTTAGCCGCAGGGCTGATTGCTGGCAGCTTTAAAACCGCTATGGCATTGCTCAAACCCGTCATTACAATTTTGTTAGCCATGCCGCCAATTATTTGGGTCGTGATGGCATTATTTTGGTTTGGCTTTGGCAATCCTAGCGTGCTATTTACCATTATCGTATTAGTCGCCCCGCTGACCTTTGCCAGTGCCGCCATGGGCATGGCAAGTGTCAACAAACAACATGAAGAATTGTTTGATGCGTACAAACTCGGATTGTGGAAAAAAATCCGCTATTTGTATGTTCCCCATCTCACAGGCTATGTAATTTCCAGCATTGGCGTGGCGGTTGCCATGGGGGTGAAAGTCGTGATTATGGCTGAGCTTTTGGGTGCTAATGAGGGTGTGGGTGCAAAAATTGCCGATGCCAGAGCCATGTTAGATACGTCAACAGTGATGGCTTATGTGCTGTTGGTGATTGTGTTTGTTTCACTCTTTGAATATTTGATTACCAAGCCATTGGAAATCCTGTTTATGCCGTGGAGAAGATAATGCTGAGTTTAAAAAATGTGCGTTTTGAAATTCTCCGCGATCCCATCGTGCGCGATTTCAGTATGGATTTACAACCAGGCGAAGTGAAAACCTTATTCGGCCCTAGTGGCTGTGGTAAAACTACTGTACTGCGTTTGATTTCAGGTTTAGAAACACCAAAATCGGGCGAAATCAATAATACATTTCGTAAAACAGGCTTTCTGTTTCAAGAAAATCGTCTATTAGAAAATCTCACGGCTATGCAGAATATTGCCATTTTTATGGATGACCCAAATGAACATGAAATCATTGCGTTGGCAGAAAAGATTGGGCTTTCTTCGGGTGACTTGAATAAATACCCGACCGAATTATCGGGCGGTATGGCAAAACGCGTAGCATTTTTACGTCTATTGCTATGTGGCTGTGATTTAGCCTTATTGGACGAACCTTTTGTCGGTTTGGATCGCGATTTACGTGATATTTTAGCCGCTATGCTTGTAGAGAAAATTGAGCAACAAGGCATGGCTTGTATTTTAGTGACGCACGATCGTTTTGAAGCGGCTCGATTAAGCCGAGAGATTATGCAGCTTTCTCCAAAAGGGATGGATGTGCAAAATGTGATTACCTTGCCAACGCCATTATCCGAACGCAATTCAGCCTTTGAAGAAACCGTAGTCGCACGTGAATTTCAAGGAATCCATTATTATGAATAATTTCTTTACCCATCCAATGCGACCGTTTTTTGTTGGGGCTGCTATTCTTGCGATTGTGGGGGCGTTGAGCTTTTTCATCAGCCCCGATGATCTCATCCTACATCGCAAAATTTTCTTAGAATTTATGCTACCAGCTGCATACGGCGGCTTTTTGACGGCTTCCATGCTCGAATGGACAAATTACAAAGGCAATTTAAAACCTATTGCGACGATTTTAGCCGTGCTCTTGCTTTCTGGATTGATGTTACTACCATTTTCCCCGCAAACCGCCTCGTTTTTAGTGGCAGCTTATTGGCTCGCGTTGTTACTCTTTTGTGCTTGGCTGTTTTGGTTGGATCGAAATACCGACAATTTTACTTTGCTGATGTTACTTGCCGCATTTACAGTTTGTCAGACGGCTTACGCCATGACTGATAGCCTGAAATTATTGCGGGCACAGGTGCATTTGAATATGGCGGCAGTGATGTTTGTATCAATTCGGGTGAGCGTGTTATTAGGGGCAGAAGCACTGAAAGAAAGCACATTGAAAGATCCCGTATTTATCCCAAATATCGTGTATAAAAATATCGCGATCACATTCTTGTTGCTTCATGCTGCTGCAGAATTATGGTTGCCTGCGCAAACAGCTGCTTTCACTGCCTTTGCCGTTGGCTTTATCTTGCTTGCCAAGTTGCGCGAATTACATCATCACGAACTACTACGCAAACATTACATACGTACTTATTATTTCCTTCAACTGTTTGCCGCGATTGGCTATTTGTGGATTGGCATCAATAAATTAATTGATGAACCGACTGCTGATCCATTACACATGGTGACACTCGGCGGGATTCTCGGCAGCATGATGATGATTTGGCTCACCGCGGGATTATGGCATAGTGGTTTTACGAAACTGGATTACCCAAAACTCTGTCGCCTTGCCGTGCTTTGTCTTTTCACGGCGGCACTTTCTCGAGCTTGTTTAATGTATGTGGACGAGCTGTTTTTTATCACGATTCCCGCTATTTTAATTGCCATCGTGTTTATGCTATATCTCGCAACCTTTGTGCCGATATTCCGAAACAATGCCTTTACAGATGATCCGGAATAATGACCAATCCGCACATCCACATGCGGATTTTTAATATTTTTTGACCGCACTTAATAGGCTTTTAATTGAGCCATGGCTTTACAATCTGCAGCTTGATGATCATCTTCGGTAATTAAACTTTGTAGAAAATGTTTAATTTCGGTCAGTTCGGCAATTTTTTCTTCAACTGAAACCAAATGTTTCGCCAACATGCTATCCACTTCGCAATGTTGAGATTGCTGTGTTTTCAACGCATTAAAATATTTAATTTCCGCCAAGCTGAAATCTAACGCTCGGCAGGTTTTTATAAATTTTAATTGCTTCAAACTGGCTTCATCATAATCTCGATAACCGTTTGCCAGACGTTTAGGCTCCGGCATTAACCCCATTTTTTCATAATAGCGAATGGTTTCTAAATGAATACCGCTTTGTTTACTGAGTTCATGAATCTTCATCTTGTTAAAATTAAGCCTTGACCTTGTAGTTGCTACGGACTTTATACTTTATCCAAAATTAATCAAAGACACAATGAGGAGCAGTATGTCCGAACATCATACCCATGAACACCATGACCATTCATCTCATGCGCATATTCCACAAGATAAAAAAATCTTAGCGCTCAGTTTTGCCATCATTACGAGCTTTATGGTTGTCGAATTTGTTGGTGGCTATTGGTTTAACAGTTTGGCGCTCATGGCTGATGCCGGACACATGGCAAATGATAGCTTATCGTTATTTTTAGCCTTGTTAGCGTTGTTTCTATCCGCTCAAAAACAACGATATATTTCCTTACTTAATAGCGGCTCATTGATTGTCGTGGCATTGATGATTTTAGTTGAGGCGATTCAACGCTGGCAAAATCCCATCGAGATGATGGCATTACCGATGCTTGGCGTGGCATCTTTAGGATTATTGGTGAACCTTCTCGTGGCAAAGATCATGTTGAACAGCGATCATGATAATCTCAATATCAAAGCGGCGTATCTACATGTACTCACCGATTTATTCGGTTCCATTATTGCCATTCTTTCGGGGCTAAGCGCCTATTTACTTGGATGGTTATGGGTTGATCCGCTAGCAAGTATGATATTAAGTGTACTGGTATTAAAAAGTGGGATTGGCACATTCCGTTTGGCACTTAAAAACATCTAAAAAATGAACCGCACTTTGTTTTGATATTTCCAAAGTGCGGTCAATTTTCAGCGATTATTTCAACTAGCCTCGCTCTACAATAATGCCGACATTATTTGCTTGAGCAACTGCTTTGGGTTTGCTTAATTTCAGACGTAACCATGAAATACCAAAACGTTGTTGTAATTGGTCTGCCACTTCATAAGCCACTCGCTCAATCAATAAAAATGGCTTAGCTTGAACATAATCTAAAATAAATTGGCTCACTTCTGCATAATTGAGGCAGTATTGCACATCATCCGTTTCTGCGGCTTTTTGACAATCCCATGCCATTTCCAAATCAAAAACGAGCTTTTGTTTAATTTGTTGTTCCCAGTCATACACGCCAATTTGGGCGAAGACGACTAATTCTTCAATAAAAATACGATCCATCTCTCATTCCTGTAAAAATATAGTGGGCTTATGCTATCAAGTTTGGTTAAAATAACGAACAAGTTTTTCAAATACAATCAAGATTGTGGAGCACTAAATGAGCCTATTTGCCCTTTTTTATATGATTTTTGCTTATTTACTGGGTTCGATTTCCAGTGCAATTTTGATTTGTAAGGTCGCTGGTTTACCTGACCCACGAAAAAATGGTTCTAATAATCCAGGTGCGACCAATGTATTGCGTATTGGTGGACGTTGGGCGGCGCTCGCAGTATTAATTTGCGATATGTTAAAAGGGATGTTACCGGTTTGGGCAGGGTATTATTTAGGGCTCACGCAATTTGAATTAGGCATGGTGGCATTAGGCGCATGTTTAGGCCATATTTTCCCTATTTTCTTTCAGTTTAAAGGCGGAAAAGGCGTCGCGACCGCATTCGGTGCCATTGCACCCATCTCTTGGGGCGTAGCGGGTTCAACGTTAGGGACGTGGTTGTTAGTTTTCTTAATTAGTCGCTATTCTTCATTAAGTGCTGTCATTACAGCACTTCTTGTACCGTTTTATGTTTGGTGGCTTAAACCAGAATTTACCTTCCCCGTTGCCTTAGTTTGCTGCTTGCTGATTTATCGCCACCACGACAATATTCAGCGCTTATGGCGAGGTCAAGAAGATAAAATGTGGGGAAAACCTAAAAAGAAATAAATAAAAAAACCTGTCGATTATCGACAGGTTTTCTTTTTATCAAAACGGTTTAGAAATCAACCGCACTTTTAAGTTTTTTCAATGCATTGGCTTCAAGCTGACGAATACGTTCTGCAGACACATTATATTTTGCTGCAAGATCGTGAAGGGTCGCTTTTTCATCATCTAACCAACGTGCTTTGATAATCTCTTGGCTACGTTCATCAAGATTTGCTAAGGCTGTACCTAATTTTTCTGTCGCTTGTTCTTCAAAGTTTTCACTTTCAAGTTCTGCCGCAAAGTTTGAGCTTTTATCTTCTAAATATAAAGAAGGTACATAAGCTTCATCATCATCGTCTGTTGGCAAATCAAAGCCCACATCAGCCCCTGTCATACGAGATTCCATTTCGATGACATCTTCTTTTGATACGCCAAGCTCATTTGCCACCATATCCACTTCGTTTTCATTGAACCAACCTAAACGTTGTTTCGTTTTACGTAGGTTAAAGAACAATTTACGTTGCGCTTTTGTGGTTGCGACTTTCACAATACGCCAGTTACGAAGGACATATTCATGGATTTCAGCTTTAATCCAATGCACCGCAAAAGATACAAGGCGAACGCCCACTTCCGGATTAAAACGTTTCACCGCTTTCATTAATCCGATATTACCTTCTTGAATTAAATCTGCTTGCGGTAATCCATAACCTGAATAACCACGCGCAACATGAATAACAAAACGTAAGTGTGATAAAACTAATTTTTTCGCTGCTTCAATATCACCGTCATAATACAAACGTTCTGCTAAGCTTTTTTCTTCCTCTGCAGTTAGCATCGGATATTCGTTTGCTGCTCGAATATAACCTTCGATGCTACCTTGAGGTACTAACATCATTTGAGTTTCTTTATTCATTCTTCTCCTCACAGCATGCGGAGCAACGCCCCGACTCATTACTTATTTGTTATTGTATAACAACTATTGTCATTATACCTCAATTTGTTTTATTTGACAGTTTTTAACGATTGAAAGTTCAGATTAATCACTAAAAATTTTCAAATTATTTTAATGGTACAAGCGAATAAACCACATCTTCCGCCACCACTTTAAACAATAAGTCAATATTGGGATGTTTTCCAGGGTTTTGTTTCGCATCTTCAACATGTTCGGCAAACCATTCAATGCCTTGCTGCGCGGAAGTGCGGTCTAATTTTCCGTTAAATTTTTCTGCTAACGCATGATAAAGACGAAGCGAGCCAAGTTTACCTGGTGCTGCCGGAATATGATGAATCACGGTTTCACCGTTTAACACGTCTAAACCTGTTAGATGATCAATCGTGGGTAAAGTCTCTAAAATGTCTTTAAAGTTCATGATTGCTTTCCTCTATAAATTAACTAATGGCTTGCTCTGAATTCACTTCGCCCTTTGCGCCCATAAAGCGCACTTCGGGCTGCAAATACACACCAAATTTATCTGCCACGGTTTGACGGATATGATGCGCAAGCTTCACAACATCCTGTCCCGTAGCGTTGCCTTTATTAATGAGCACTAAAGCCTGCTGTTGATGAACAGCTGCACCACCGATTTGAAAACCTTTTAAATGGCATTGATCGATTAACCAACCCGCAGCAAGTTTCACAGAACCATCCGGTTGTGGAAAGTGCGGTAGATTTTCAACTTGTTTTTGGATTTTCGCAAATTGCGCTGCACTCACCACAGGATTTTTGAAGAAACTGCCCGCATTGCCAAATTCTTTTGGATCAGGCAATTTGCTGCGGCGAATATGGCACACTTCATCAAACACTTGTTTTGCCGTCACGGTTTGAGGATCAAAATTCACTAATGAGCCATATTTTAAAATTGGTTGCCAATTTTTGGCTAATTTCAATCCCACTGCCGTAATCACATAACCTTGCGCATAGCGATGTTTAAAAATACTTTCGCGATAACCAAATTCACATTCGCTCGCCTGTAAGCGGAATTGTTCGCCTGAGTTGAGATTCAACACATCCACGTAATCGCATACATCTTTAAACTCTACGCCATACGCACCGATATTTTGAATTGGTGCAGAGCCGGCGCAGCCTGGAATGAGTGCAAGGTTTTCTAAACCATTAATTCCTTGCGAGAGTGACCATTCCACCAACTGGTGCCAATTTTCACCACCATTGACATGTAAATAATGGTAATCGCTATCTTCTGTATGCTGAATACCCGATAAACGATTAATAATCACCATTCCTTGAAAATCTTCTAAAAACAGCATGTTGCTGCCTTGTCCTAAAAATAAGACAGGGAGATTTTCAGCTTGCGCTTTTTGCCAAGCTTGTTGGATTTGTTCAATCGATGTGGCTTCAATGATTTCACACGCATTTGCCGGAATATTGAAGGTGTGAAACGGTTGTAAACTTTGCATTAACTTTCCTTAAAAAAACGTGTGAGGAAGCGTGATTTTCACGATAGTACCACCTTGCTCCCCTTTTGAAATACTGAACTGAGCATTTAATTGTCGACTGCGCTCAGTCATGATATTTAAACCATAATGCCCGTCTGGCTCGTCTAACGTTGGAATCCCCACGCCATTATCTTGCACAAGAATCTCGTATTCCCCTTCTGCATTGATATGCGCTTTCACCTCAATCAACGTACCTTTTGAGTGTTTGATCGCATTCAACGTTGCTTCACGCACAATTTGCAGAACGTGCACTAATTCTTGTGGATTTAAACTTTGCGATGGCAAACTGCAGTCCACAGTCATTTGCATCTTCGTTTGCGAACGCAAGCTTTCAATCACTTGCTCCAAAGCAACCTGTAGGTTGGCTTCTTGTACCGTTAAACGGAAGGTCGCTAATAATTCTCGTAATTGAGAATAACCATCTGATAAGGCTTGCTCAAATTCTCTAATGATCGCAATGCTTTTCTCTTTTGATTCCTCGTCTTCTTTCTTCAAATTATGCTTTAATAGCGTTAATTGAATTTGTAAGAAAGACAGCACTTGCGCCAATGAGTCATGTAATTCTCTCGCAATAATTGACCGCTCTTCCATCAGCAAAAGTTGCTCTTGTTGGCGTTGCGTTTTATGTGAATACAACGCTTTTGCCACCATTTGCCCTAAATTTTTCATCATGCGTGGATCAGGACAAGGCAAACCGGCTTGCCAAGAGAGCACCGCCAAGTTTTCATTTTCAATAGAAAGTTCTTCGACTTGAAGTGATTGTTTAGGATCTTTTTGACCAAAAGAAATTTCCCAATGTTCTGAGCCGAAAATTTCTAACTCAATGTAGCGTAAATGTTCGCTGACACGAATATGATTAAGCACTTGGCTGAGAATTTTATCATTAATCTTCGTGGGCGTAAGTAACTGTGAACTTTGATACAATGTGGTTAAAGAGCGGTTCGTTTGACGCAACTTTTGGGTTTTCTCATTAACGGCATCTTCTAAACGTGAATAAAGCCGCCCTAATTCCGAGGACATTTGCGTAAACACTTTCGCTAAAACCCCCAGTTCATTATTGCTCGCGGTATCTAGCGGAATATGATTAAACTGCCCCATTTGTACTTGCATACTGGCTTTGGTCATCAGCTCTAGCGGTTTCACCACTTCACGCTTCATATACCAAATGACATAAGACACCATGGCTAAAATAAGCAACATCGAAATACACAGCACCGAAACTGCAATGATCCATTTCTTTTCAGCAAAGCGTTGTAATTCCAACACAAAATCGTCGACATCTTGCACATAACTTTTTAGTTCAGCATGATATTTTTCGATTTGATGCGCGCGGGCGAAATCAGACATCATCATCCAGCGTTGAAGGATTTTTTGATAAGACGCTTTTATCCCTGAAGGGGCAAAAAGCTGATTCTGCACAGTAAGCAAGACGTGAGCGTTGAGACTATCTTGATAACGCACTAAATTCTGTTCAACCGTATCTGGTGAACGTTCCATTTCTGTTAATAACCGATAACTTTGCATACGCAAAGAACCGGAAATATTAATCGCTTCTGCATCCGATTTATTACTAGCCATCACAAGCAAACTCAATGAGCTAATAATGCCCATAAAGATGATGACCACAAATAAATATTTAGCAATACGGGTAGAAACTGAACGTTTAGCGTACACGATAATTCTTCAACATAGGGAAAAGTGTCTATAGTTTAGCATAAAGTGCGGTTGAAATTGGCTGATTTTTCATAAATAAAAAACATCGGCTTTAACCCCGATGTTTTCAAAAACTTGAATTTTTTTGACCGCGCTTAGCTTAATTCTTTGCCTTTTAATTCTGGTACTAAGAAGACTGTCGCCACCATGTCGATCACATAAATCACTGCCAAGAAAGCAATCGCAATACTAAATGAATATGCTGAAACAACTGCGCCTACAACAACTGGCCCAAAACCACCTACGGCACGACCTAAGTTAAATAACACATTTTGTGCTGTTGCACGTGCTTCTGTCGGATAGGCTTCGGCCATTAATGCGCCATAACCGCCCATCATGCCGTTGACAAACATCCCTAAGAATGCACCGGCCACCAACATCGCGGTTGGGTCAGTTAATTGAGAGTAAGTGATAATGCTGATTACCGCGCCAAGTTGGAATAATAAGAAGCTTGGTTTACGTCCGATTCTATCGGCGAGACGACCAAAAATCCAAATCCCTGCCATCATGCCGCATACGGTGACTGCCGTCCATAAACCCGATTTCGTTAAACTAAAGCCAAGTTGTTTAGATAAGAAGTTTGGCATCCAAATCATAATGCCGTAATAACCAAAGTTTTGTACAGAAGTTAACACCACCACACCAAGACTCACTTTTGTGGTCGCTTTATCTTTTACTAAAAGTTTGAAAGATTCCAGTTTGGAGATTTTTTGTGTTGAAAGTGCGGTCTGTTTTTGCGAGAAAATTTCAGGTTCATGTAAGCGAACTCGTAAATACCAAGCAACAAATGCCGGGAAGATACCAACAACAAACATACCACGCCAGCCGATATGTGGAAGCAATACCGGCGTGAGTAATGCAGCGGCTAACACACCGAATTGCCAACCTAATGCCACATAGGAAGCTGCTTTTGCGCGGTGTTTGGCTGGCCAAGCTTCAATGGCTAATGCCATACCGATACCAAATTCACCGCCTAAACCGATACCCGCAATGGTACGATAAATTAATAAATCCCAGTAGCCTTGTGCGATTGCACATAAACCGGTGAATACGGCGAAGAGTACGATGGTCCAAGTCAACACACGGACACGCCCGTAACGATCACTTAATGCGCCAAATACGATACCGCCCACCACAGCGCCAACAAGCGTCCAAGTGACTAATGAGCCAGATTGTGCGGGGGTTAAATTAAGATCTGCCGAAATGGCACTAAGCATAAATCCAAGAATAAGAAGATCGAATCCATCCATCGCATAGCCGACAGCTGATCCAATCAAGGCTTTCCAGCCATATTGATTGACGTTTGTCATGATTGAGGTCCCTTTTGCTACTCACGGGTAGCATTTAAAGTGAAATGATGAGGAAAGAAATTTTCCGACGCGTAGTGTAGAAAAAATTTAATTTTCGTGCAAGAAAATTTACGTAAAGAGAATTTGCCAACTCAGAATATCGATCTATACTGTTACTATGCTATTCGCTATATAACTTATTATACATTATGATATTAACTTTAAGGAGAAGCTATGAGTGAAAATATCCTAGAAAATCTAAATGCTGTACTCGCACGAATTGAAAACGCTTGTTTACGATGTGGACGGAATCCCAAAGAGGTAAAACTTTTGCTCGCCACTAAAACTGTCACACCTGAGCGAATTAAAATTGCCTTAAATGTTGGTCAGCAACTTATCGCAGAAAATAAAGTGCAAGAAGTGAAAGAGAAATTCGAAGCACTTCAAGACACTCCCCATATATCCCATTTTATCGGTCATCTCCAAACAAATAAAATTAAAGATATTCTTAAATATGGTATTTCTTGTGTGCAATCAGTTGATCGCATTGAATTAGCGGAGAAACTCCAACAAAAACTGGCCGAACGAAACCAACAAATGGATGTTTTTATTCAAGTTAATACTTCCAATGAAGAAAGTAAATTTGGTGTAACACCTGAAAATGCGTTGGAATTAGTGAAGCAAGTTGCTCAATTACCAAATTTAACAATCAAAGGTTTAATGACAATTGGTCTTTTTAGTTCTGATGAAGAAAAAATTCGCCAGTGTTTTAAACGGTTAAAACAAATTCAACAAGACGTCACTCAACTTGCATTACCGAATGTCGATGTCTCCGAACTTTCGATGGGGATGAGTGGCGATTTAGAAATAGCGATTGAAGAAGGCGCAACTATTGTTCGGGTTGGTACCGCCATTTTTGGTAAACGCATTTATCCGGATAGCTATTATTGGAATGAAAATAAAGCCTAACTTTATTTAAGTTCTATCGCGTTAGAAACCTGTTTTTATAATTCATCTGGATGATGTATCATCACAAAACGTTCCCAAAGCTGCTCTTCGCTTTCTTGATGATCAGGATCTGGCTTGATGCAGTTTGTAATCGGGCAAACTTTTTGGCAAGTTGGCGTGTCATAATGACCAACACATTCCGTACAAAGTACAGGATCGATCACATAGATCTCCTCGCCGATTGAAATTGCTTCATTCGGGCATTCGGGGAGACACATATCGCAGTTTGTGCATTTGTTTGTGATCAGTAACGCCATACCATTCCTTTATATGAGAAAGCGGCGAATTATAGCCGACAAAAGCAAAATTGACAAAATTTAAACAGGATTTTTATGAAAAAACAAGTTTCCACTCTTTCCCTTATTGCCCTTGCCGCATTTAGTATTTGGCAATATTTCACTGAACACAAAAAAGACACAAAACCCGCCCCAACAACTACACAACAACAAAGCCAAAGTGCGGTCAAAAATACCAACGATTTTGGAAATTATGATGTCATCATGCGCGATGATGCCATTGGACAAAATAAAAATGCCCCTGTTGATTACTATATGTTGGTCTTATCTTGGTCGCCTGCATTCTGTGAAAAACAACGTGCGCAATATGGCAATAATTTACCTGATTCAGCACAATATCAATGTGATATAAAAAATCAATTTGGCTGGGTAGTGCATGGTTTATGGCCACAAAATGCGAATGCACGTTCTGTTACGGATCACCCACGTTTTTGTAAAGGTGATTTAGCACCGCTTCCAGTTGAAACCCTCAAACCTTATCTTTCAATCTCGCCAGGCGCAAAACTATTGCAAGGTGAATGGGAAAAACATGGTAGCTGTGCGTTTGATTCAGCGGAAGCTTATTTCAAACAAGAGAAAGCATTATTTGAATCGCTTTCCTTGCCAAACGAACAATTAAGCCGTAAAGCATTATTTCAATGGATGAAGCAGAATAATCCACAACTAAAAGGCGCTTATTTAGGCGCGAGCCATAATGAATTATTCATTTGCTATGATCGTCAATGGCAAGTAATCGATTGCCCTAAATAAGCATAATTCGCTTTTTTATTTGATCTACATCGTTACAACCTAGTAAGATCTAGGTATAATGTTCCAGTTTAATTTTAACTAACCCAAGAGGAAAGCTTATGTCAGTAATCAAAATGACCGACTTAGATTTAAAAGGTAAACGTGTATTTATTCGCGCGGACTTAAATGTACCGGTAAAAGATGGCAAAGTGACATCTGATGCGCGTATTCGTGCGACTATCCCAACGTTAAAACTGGCTTTAGAGAAAGGCGCAAAAGTGATGGTTACCTCTCACTTAGGTCGTCCAACTGAAGGTGAATTCAAACCTGAAGACTCTTTACAACCGGTGGTTGATTACTTAAAAGACGCAGGCTTCAACGTGCGTTTAGTGCAAGACTACTTAAACGGTGTGGATGTTAAAGAAGGTGAAATCGTTGTTTTAGAAAACGTACGTGTAAACAAAGGTGAGAAGAAAAACGATCCTGAATTAGGTAAAAAATATGCCGCACTTTGCGATGTCTTCGTGATGGATGCATTCGGTACAGCTCACCGCGCACAAGCATCAACTTATGGCGTAGCAGAATTTGCACCAGTTGCTTGTGCAGGTCCATTACTTGCAGCAGAATTAGATGCATTAGGTAAAGCATTAAAAGAGCCTGCTCGTCCGATGGTTGCGATCGTAGGCGGTTCTAAAGTTTCCACTAAATTAGAAGTATTAAACTCTCTTTCAAAAATTGCTGACCAAATTATCGTGGGTGGTGGTATTGCAAACACTTTCATCGCAGCAGCTGGTCACAATGTGGGTAAATCGTTATATGAAGCAGATTTAATCCCTGTAGCAAAAGAATTAGCAGCAAGCACTGATATTCCAGTTCCAGTTGATGTACGTGTTGGTACTGAATTCTCTGAAACTGCACCAGCAACAGAAAAATCAGTAACCGAAGTGAAAGATGATGAATCTATCTTCGATATCGGTGATAAATCTGCAGAACAATTAGCTGAAATCATCAAAAATGCAAAAACCGTTTTATGGAATGGTCCAGTTGGCGTATTTGAGTTCCCTAACTTCCGTAAAGGTACTGAAATCATTTCTCACGCGATTGCAAACAGCGATGCATTCTCTATCGCAGGGGGTGGTGATACTTTAGCAGCTATCGATTTATTCGGTATTGCAGATAAAATCTCTTACATCTCAACTGGTGGTGGTGCATTTTTAGAATTCGTTGAAGGTAAAGTATTACCAGCAGTAGAAATTCTTGAAAAACGTGCGAACGGTTAATTGAATGGCTTCTATCCCCTCTACTCTCATAGAGGGGATAAATATTGATTCTTCAAACGGAGGAATAAATCCTCCAAAACAAAAGGAAACACAACTATGGCTAAATTATTAGATATCGTAAAACCTGGCGTAGTAACAGGTGAAGATGTACAAAAAATCTTTGCTTATGCCAAAGCAAACAACTTCGCGATCCCTGCAGTAAACTGCGTGGGCTCTGACTCCGTAAATGCTGTATTGGAAACCGCTGCACGTGTGAAAGCACCGGTAATTATCCAATTCTCAAACGGTGGTGCATCGTTCTACGCAGGTAAAGGTATCAAACCAGCAAGTGGTGCACGTCCAGATGTTTTAGGTGCGATCGCGGGTGCGAAACACGTTCATACTTTAGCCAAAGAATACGGTGTGCCAGTTATTCTTCATACTGACCACGCGGCGAAAAAATTACTTCCATGGATCGATGGCTTACTTGAAGCAGGTGAAAAACACTTTGCAGAAACGGGTCGTCCATTATTCTCTTCTCACATGCTTGATTTATCTGAAGAACCAATGGAAGAAAACATGGCAATCTGCCGTGAATACCTCGCTCGTATGGACAAATTAGGTATGACCCTTGAAATCGAAATCGGTATTACCGGTGGTGAAGAAGATGGCGTAGATAACTCAGATGTAGATGAATCTCGTTTATATACTCAACCGTCTGATGTGCTTTATGTTTACGATCAATTAAACCCAGTAAGCCCTAACTTTACCGTTGCAGCAGCATTCGGTAACGTACACGGTGTTTACAAACCAGGTAACGTAAAATTAAAACCATCTATTTTAGGTGCATCACAAGAGTTCGTTGCAAAAGAACGCAATCTTCCTGCTAAACCAATCAACTTCGTCTTCCACGGTGGTTCAGGTTCTAGCCGCGAAGAAATCCGCGAAGCAATTAGCTACGGTGCAATCAAAATGAATATCGATACAGATACTCAATGGGCTGCATGGAATGGTATCTTAAGTTTCTATAAAGCAAACGAAGCATACCTCCAAGGTCAATTAGGTAACCCTGAAGGTCCTGATGTACCAAACAAAAAATACTACGACCCACGTGTTTGGTTACGTAAAATGGAAGAGTCAATGTCTAAACGCTTAGAGCAATCTTTCGAAGACTTAAACTGCGTTGATGTTTTATAATCCATAAAAATAGACTAAAATGAAACCGCACTTTGTTAGTGCGGTTTTTTAGTTTTACATAACCAGAATGTTGGTTCTTATCTATGCAAATAACGAAACAAAATTGGTTAGCCACCATAATAAACTTTGCGGTCACACTTTTCTTTCTTTCAATATTTATTGTCAAAGGAGGATATAATGCCGCGCCTGCTCTACTGATGTTAATCGGTTTAGGTTATAGCGTTTATGCTTTAATCAAGAAACCGCTTTTAAACTTATCGAAAGTTGATAAATGGTTAATTTACAGCTACCTTTTTTATTTTCTTACATTTGTACTTTCTCTCAGTATTAATGGGGGAAAAATGCGTGACCTCGACACGGCAAGTCGTGTTATTTTCTTAATTCCCGTTTTTCTCCTATTATTAAAACGCCCAATCAAAACCTGTGTTTTGAGTTACGCTATCCCGCTTGGTGGTGTTATTGCCGTCTGTATAGCACTTTATGATAAATTTATCTTAAACCTCAATCCGGATCAGAACCCTCGAATTATGCATATTCAAGGCGGTGACATTTCTATGTCATTAGGTATTTTTAGCCTAATTATTGCTCTCTATGCCCATCAGAAAAAAGACGTAAAATTAACCACTCTCAGTGTCATTGGTGGTTTATGTGGCATCGTAGGGAGTTTGCTTTCTACTGCTCGAGGTGGATGGGTGGCATTGCCTGTCTTGCTTGTCGTTATTCTTTATATTTATCGCCATTCTCTTTCAAAACGTTTTTTCCTGACTTTATTTGGAATTATGGTAGCCACGAGCATTGGTATTAGCCAAATGCCCAATAACCGCATTATGGAACGCATTGATGTTGCTCAAAAAGATATTCAACTTTACTTGGATAACCATGATGGAAATACTTCTCTTGGGGCTCGTTTTGAAATGTGGAAAAGTGCACTTGAAATGGCAAAAGAAAAGCCTTTATTTGGTTGGGGCATTCAAGGCGCAACAGAAAAACGTAAGCGAGATACGGAGGAAAAAATTGCCACGGGTAACATTGGACAATTTACGCATGCCCATAACCAATATTTAGATGACCTTTCAAAACGCGGAATTGTTGGGTTGTTCGCCTTGCTTGCTGTTTTACTTATCCCTCTCCGTGCTTTTATGAAAAAGCTAAACACCACGAACGATGAGGTTAAGCTGATTGCAACGTTAGGGGTTGCCCATATTTTATCTGTGATGATTTATGGCTTAAGCCAAGGTTTCTTAGTTCATAATTCAGGTACTATTTTTTACTTTTTCTTAACGATTGTGTTTTATGCTGCAATACGAACACATCAGAAGGCAGAATAATGAAAATTTTAGTCATTCGTAACGATAAACTGGGCGACTTTGTTCAAGCATTCCCTGCTTTTGCGATGTTGAAAGCCTCCAATCCCGAACTAAAACTAACCGCACTTGTGCCGGCTTATACCGCACCACTTGCACAAATTTGCCCTTATTTAGATGATGTTATCATTGATAGTGCTAAGAACGACAAAGCGGATTTCAATCGTCTTGTTAAAGAAATCAAAGAGCAGCAATTTGATGGCATGATTAGCTTCTTTTCCAATACCCATAACGGTAAATTAGCCTGGAAAAGTGGGATTCCTTATCGCCTTGCGCCCGCAACAAAATGGGTACAAATCCTTTATAACCATCGTTTAACACAACGCCGTTCACGTTCAGAAAAATCGGAAGCCGAGTACAATCAAGATCTGGCTCGGGCGTTCTTAAAGAAACACAACATGCCGATTGTAGAACCTAAACCACCTTACCTTTCATTTCCTGAAAGTGCGGTTAAAAATCAACGTGTTTTTCTTCAAGAACAATTCGGTTTATCGGCAGATAAAAAATGGGTATTTGTGCATAGCGGAACAGGTGGTTCAGCAACAAGTCTCTCATTGTCACAATATGCTCAATTGATACAAGGTTTGTTAAACGAATTTGATTGCCAGATTATCTTAACGGCAGGGCCAGGCGAAAGTGAAAAAGCCCATGAGTTAGCGGCAAAGATCGACAGTCCAAATGTGGTAGTTTACGATAAGAATAAAGGATTGGTTGATTTTACACATTCTTTGGCTTGTGCGGATTTATTCATTGCAGGCTCTACTGGACCATTGCATTTAAGCAGTGCATTCAATGTGCCAACGATTGGATTCTATCCAAACAGTCGCTCATCTCAGCCTCGTCGTTGGAAACCGATTAACGATGCAGATAAACATCTTGCTTTTTGCCCGCCAAAAGGGAAAGAGGAAATGAATTTAGGCTTAATTTCGATTGATGATGCCTTAATTGAGATTATCCCCTTCGTGCGGAAGATGTGGCAAGCGAGCAATTGAATTTAAGCATAACTGTACAATCCAACCTATTGCGGCGGCAAAAACAACGGTACCTATGCCGACTGTGCCGCCGAGGAGATAACCTAGCACACAAACCGACACTTCAAGGCTTGTTCTCACAATCCCTACTTTTAAATGAAAGCGTTGACAAAACCCCACCATTAATCCATCCCGCGGGCCAGCGCCTTGATGACAGGTTAAATATAATGCTGTTCCAAGCCCATAAAGCAAAAGCCCAATTCCGCCGAATAAGATTCGACTCAAAAGTGCGGTTGGTTCAGGTACAATTTTCACGGTTAAACCAAGAAAAAAAGCAATCACGATAATATTCAAAATCGTGCCCAGTCCAAATCTTAACTTAAGGGGAATCCAAGCCAACATCACCAAACAACTAACACCGAGTGATGCCCAACCAATACTAACTCCGGCTTGTAATGCCACACCTTGAGAAAGTACGGTCCAAGGTGAGGAACCCAAATTAGCCAGCACAATTAAGCCATCTCCAATGCCCAGTATTGCCAATGCAAATAATAGCATCGACATCGTTTTACCTTCGACTGACCATAGCGATTTTGCGGCCCAACTGGTGTGAGGAATCACCCGTGCTTTTTTCATATTATTCCCATTTATATTTAACGCTGACATCATAATGGGAAACCCCATAAAACCAAAACATTTTAACGTCATATGATATAACCGAATTGACTGATAAATATCATAAATGTGATGTAGATCACATTGTCAAAATTGTCATCATCCAGTCACTGACTTAAAATAGGCTACCCTTTTAAATTAGGACATGATTATGCTTGCATCTCTTCAAGATATTTTGGATACCGTAAAATCCAATACACTCACCTATCAACAAAAACTCATGTGTTTAGGCAATATCGCCGAGCGATTATTTGATCCTCGTGAATTATTAGGCTACACGGATGAAGAATGGCAATTCCTTCAAAATCAAATGATCTGTGATTTAAACGAAGGCTATGCGATTTATCGCCCCCGCTATATTTTGCCGGATTACAATGTGTATATTGAAAAAGGCTGTGAATTCCTTGAATTGCCAGCCCCTAAGAATCTTGATGAAGCATTAGATGGCTTATTGATTTTATATTCCCACGTGCCCTCCATTACCACATTTCCGGTTTATATTGGCCGTTTAGACATGCTACTTGATCCGTTTATTACCGATGAAGAACAAGACTACATCAAAATTAAACGTTTCTTAAATCATGTGGATAAAACCGTGCCGGATTCATTCTGTCATGCCAATATTGGCCCTTATGACACTAAAGCAGGGCGTTTGATTTTAAAAGCGGTAATTGAGTTAGAAGCACCGACGCCAAATATGACCATTCGTTACGATAAGAGCAAAACAAGTCGTGAATTTGCAAAATTAGCCGCAAAAGCGTGCTTATTGGTTTCTAAACCATCTTTTGCCAATGATGCTTACTACATTTCTGACTTAGGCGAACAATATGGCATTGCAAGCTGCTATAACGCATTGCCTGAATGTGGCGGGGCTTATACCCTCACTCGCCTACGTTTAGGTACCATTGCTCGCGCCTGTAAAACCGTGGATGAAATGGTCAATGAACTCTTACCTCGTGTAGCAAAATGTGCACTTTCCACCATGGATAAACGCCATAAATTTGTAGTGGAAGAAAGCAACTTCTTCAATACCTCATTCCTCGAAAAAGAAGGGTTTATCAAACGTACTAATTTTACGGGGATGTTTGCTATTGTTGGTCTCGCAGATGCAGCAAATCATTTATTGCAACAAGAAGGCTTAAACGAAACCTTTGGTAAAAGCCAACGCGGTGATGAAATTGCGACCTTGATTATGGATAAATTAAAAGAAGTCACGGATAACCATGAAGGCGTGTATGCTGAACGCACGGGTAACCGTTATTTATTACATGCTCAAGTAGGTGCAAGCAATCATGAAGAAGATAAACGTAATGCGCCAGCACATCGCATTCGTGTGGGTGAAGAACCAACGTTATTATCTCATTTAAAACAATCGGCACCATTCCATAAATACTTCCCATCAGGTACGGGGGATTTGTTTGCCTTTGACCAAACCTATGTGGATCATTTAGATGCTGTCGTTGATATTATCGATGGTTCATTTGCACAAGGTTACCGCTATATCACCACTTACCTTAAAAACACTGATTTGATTCGTGTAACGGGCTATTTGGTGAAGAAAAGCGAAGTGGAAAAATATCGTAAAGGTGAAGTAGCATTACGTGATACTACTTGGTATGGTTCGGGTACCGATGATTGTGCACAAGTCTTTAACCGTCAATTACGCGATGAACAAGATGTAAATGCAAGCTAGAAAAAAGTGCGGTCGAAAAATCTTCTGTTTTTTGACCGCACTTATTCTTTTTCTGCCTTTTCTAAAATCGCTTTATGTTCTCGAATCAATGCCATAAACGGCTGCCCAAAGCGTTCTAATTTAATCGCCCCGACTCCATTAATTTGTAGCATTTCAATATTACTTGTTGGCATATATTGCGCCATTTCCTGCAGTGTCGCATCATTAAAAACAATATAAGGTGGAATATTTTCCTTATCGGCGAGCTGCTTCCGTAGGAAACGCAAACGAGCAAACAGATCTTTATCATAATTTGCTACCGTATTTTTATGAGACGTATGCACAATTTTATTAATGGATGAAATACGCGGCATCGCTAATTCAAGCGGTACTTCGCCTTTTAAAACAGGGCGTGCACTTTCTGTGAGCTGAAGCGTGGCACTATTAAACTCCCCGAGCACTTGCTGAATAAAGCCAAGATGAATAAGTTGGCGAATCACAGATTGCCAATGTTCTTTGCTTTTATCTTTGCCAATGCCATAAACACTTAACTTATCATGTTGGCGTTCTACAATTTTCTGATTATGCATCCCTCGCAATACCGCAATCACATATTGCACACCGAAACACTGCCCCACACGATAAATCGTCGACATCACTTTTTGTGCATCAATTAAACCGTCATATTTCTTTGGCGGGTCAAGACAAATATCGCAGTTTTGACAAGGTGTTTGACGATGTTCGCCAAAATAATTGAGTAATACTAAACGTCGGCAAGTCTGGCTTTCCGCAAATTCACCAATTGCCTCCAATTTATGTTGCTCAATTTGACGTTGTGGCGTCTCTGGTTTCTCCAGCAAAATTTTCTGTAACCAGGCATAATCAGCCGGTTCGTAAAAAAGCACCGCTTCCGCAGGTAAATCATCTCGCCCCGCACGACCGGTTTCTTGATAATATGATTCAATACTTCTCGGCAAATCAAAATGGGCAACGAAACGTACGTTAGATTTATTAATGCCCATTCCAAACGCAATCGTCGCAACCACAACTTGAACATTATCTCGTTGAAAATCTTGCTGGACGCGTTCACGCAGTGCAGTTTCCATTCCTGCATGATACGCCGCAGCCGACACGCCCTTATTTCGCAAAGTTTCGGCTATACGTTCTACTTTCGAACGACTATTACAATACACAATGCCGCTTTTGCCTTTCTGAGCCAACACAAAACGCGTAAGCTGCTCCATTGGCTTAAATTTTTCTTCCAACGTATAACGAATATTCGGGCGGTCAAAACTGCCAATGTATTTGTGAGGATTATCTAATTTAAGATGAGTCAGAATATCCTGTCTTGTCGCGTAATCCGCTGTAGCCGTTAATGCCATAATCGGCGCATTTGGAAACGCCGCTTTTAACCCGCCAAGTTGGGTATATTCAGGGCGGAAATCATGTCCCCATTGTGAAATACAATGGGCTTCATCAATGGCGATAAAGGAAATTTGAGCATAAGAAATCAGCTGAAAAAAGCTGTTTGTCATCACTTTTTCAGGCGAAACATATAATAATTTTAATTGTCCTGAAATCAGCTTATTTTCAACTTGCTGTTGTTGTTCTGGCGTCTGACTAGAGTTTAGAAAATCGGCTTCAATACCGTTTGCTCGGAGTTGATCCACCTGATCTTTCATTAAAGAAATCAAAGGCGAAATCACTAATGTGAGACCAGTAAAACAAAGTGCTGGAATTTGATAACACAAGGATTTGCCATTTCCTGTGGCCATCACCACTAAGGCATCTTGACCGCTTAATGCAGCATGAATCACTTCTTCCTGCCCTTTGCGGAAAGATTGGTAACCAAAAACAGACCGCAACGTATTAAGTGCGGTCGTTTTTAAGTCTGTTTTTTGCGGGGCATGTTCCGCGAGTTCGGCCATTAGAATGTTACCGTTTCTCCGTGAGCAGCAACTGCCTCAGTTAAAGAATCCCAAAAGCGTTTACCATCATTTGCCACCCAATCATTGTTTTTATAGGCAAAATGAAATCCACCCAGGCGACTCGCAAGCCAAAGCTCAAGAAGCGGTTCTTGCTTATTAATGACGATTTGTGAGCGATCATCAAATGTGATTGTAAATACCGACCCTTGCGTTTCGCAATCCACATCACAATCTTGATTCTCTAACGTTTCTTCAATTTTTTGCCAAACCTGTTCAATATTTTGGTGAAATTCTGCAACATTCATAAAATTTTCCGATTAAATCTGATAGAATGCCGTGAATTATAAAGCCTTTCGCCTCGTTGGCAAAGGCAGATTTTACTTATTAGAGAGATTGAAAAATGAAAAAATTACTTTCTATTTTATTACTCAGTGCATTCTGTACTTTAGCGACAGGTTGCGGTGTAAAAGGGCCATTATATTTTCCTGAAAAAGAACAGCCGCAAAACACACAAAAAACACAATAAAAACTGACCGCACTTAAAGGATTCGTCATGGATTTTTTCCAATATAAAAACGAGCAACTTTATGTTGAAGATTTGCCCGTCAAACAACTCGCTGAAGAATTCGGCACACCGCTTTATATTTATTCGCGCGCTACGCTTGAGCGCCATTGGCATGCCTTTGATTCAGCCTTAGGAGAGCATCCGCACTTGATTTGTTATGCCGTTAAAGCCAATTCTAATATTGGTATCTTGAATGTCATGGCAAAATTAGGTTCTGGTTTTGATATCGTTTCGCAAGGCGAATTAGAACGTGTCTTAGCGGCTGGTGGAGAGGCTTCAAAAGTAGTCTTTTCTGGTGTAGCAAAATCTCGTGCCGAAATTATGCGAGCGTTAGAAGTAGGGATTCGTTGTTTTAATGTGGAATCTGTTGCGGAATTACACCATATCAACCAAATTGCGGGTGAAATTGGCAAAGTAGCCCCTATTTCTTTACGCGTGAACCCCGATGTTGATGCCCATACCCACCCTTACATTTCTACGGGATTAAAGGAAAACAAATTTGGTGTGAGCGTAGATGAAGCACGTGAAGTCTATAAATTAGCTGCAACCTTACCTCATGTAAAAATTACGGGTATGGATTGCCATATTGGCTCTCAGCTTACTGAATTACAACCTTTCTTAGATGCAACGGATCGCCTCATTCGTTTAATGGAACAATTAAAAGAAGATGGCATCACATTAAAACACTTAGATCTCGGTGGTGGTTTAGGCGTAACTTATACTGATGAAACACCACCTCATCCAAGTGATTATGCGACGGCGCTACTGAATAAATTAAAAGATTATGAAGATCTCGAAATTATTCTAGAACCAGGTCGAGCGATCGCGGCGAATGCGGGGATTTTAGTGGCTAAAGTTCAATACTTAAAAAGTAATGAAAGCCGAAACTTCGCGATTACCGATACTGGCATGAACGATATCATTCGCCCGGCACTCTATGAAGCCTATATGAACATCATTGAAATTGACCGCACTTTAGGGCGTGAAAAAGCCATTTATGATGTTGTTGGCCCGGTATGCGAAACCTCTGACTTCCTAGGTAAACAGCGTGAGCTCGCTATTGCTGAAGGGGATTATATTGCTCAACGTTCTACTGGAGCTTATGGTGCAAGCATGTCCTCAAACTACAATTCTCGCCCACGCACGGCTGAAGTGTTAGTGGATGGAAACAAAGCTCACTTAATTCGTCGCAGAGAAAATCTCAGCGAGTTATGGGCTCTAGAAAGTATCGCAGAATAAAAATAGATAAAAAGAAAAAACGGTCGAGGATTGTATCTTGACCGTTTTTTGTATAACTAAATAATTCGAGAGAATTGTTGTCGTTTTGCCGCAGCTCTTGAATAGGTATCAAAGCATAAACAAATATTACGGATTAATAAGCGACCTTTAGGCGAAACTTGTAAGCCTGTTTCCGTTTCAGAAATTAACCCATCTTCAAGTAATGGCTGTAATAATTGTAAATCTTCAGCAAAGTGCTTTTTGAAATCAATATTATATTGTTTTTCAATTGGTGCAAAATCAAGCTTAAAGTTACAAATCAATTGCTTAATCACATCACGGCGTAAGCAATCTTCTTTTGTCATCGCTAAACCTTTATGTAATGCGATTCCTGAATTTTCCACATCATGATAATAATGTTTTAATTCTTTTTGGTTTTGAGCATATGTATCACCTAATAAACTAATGGCTGATACACCTAAACCTAGCAAATCACATTCTTCCTGAGTAGTATAGCCTTGGAAATTTCGGTGTAAGATACCTTTCTCTTGGGCAATCGCTAATTCATCATCAGGTTTAGCAAAGTGATCCATACCGATAAACTTATAACCCGCATTACCTAAGGTTTCGATAGTTTTCTGTAAGATTTCTAATTTGGTTTCCGGTGGCGGTAATTGATCTTCTTTAATTTTTGCTTGTCCCGCAAATCGACTTGGCAAATGGGCATAGTTAAAGATACTTAAACGATCTGGATTTAATTCAATCACTTTATGTAAAGTAAACATAAAGCTTTCCACATTTTGAAGTGGCAATCCATAAATTAAATCAAGGTTAGTCGATTGGAAACCTAACTCACGAGCACGAACAAGTAATGCATTCACAAACTCTTCATCTTGTTCACGGTTTACCGCTTTTTGAACAGCTTTATTAAAATCTTGTACACCCATGCTAATTCGGTTAAAACCAATATTGCGTAAATGATCAAGCATGTCTAGCTCTATTTCGCGTGGGTCCATCTCAATACTAACTTCTGCATTATCCGCAATCGTAAAATGATCTTTAAGCATTTTCATCAAACGAGCAGATTGCTCTTCTGTCAAATAAGTCGGTGTACCGCCGCCCCAATGCACTTGAGTCGCAACACGATTTTTGAATAATTCTGAACGCGCTTTGATTTCTTTTTCAAGGTAATCAAGATAAATATCCGCCTTATGTTGATGGCGAGTAATCACCTTATTACAGCCACAGAAATAGCAAAGTTTGTGACAAAACGGAATGTGTACGTAAAGGGAAAGTGGTCTTTCCGGATAACGATTAGCCGCTGCAATAAAATCTTCGTTTGTGTAACTTTCATTAAATTCTAATGCAGTTGGATAAGATGTATAACGAGGTCCTGATTGGTTATATTTTTGAATTAACGCAAGATCCCAAATAATTTCAGACATTAAGCTTCCCCAAATTTCTCTACGTCATTTAAAAACTGACGTAACTCCAACATAATTTCTTCTTCAAATTTTGCTTCTGCACTTTCTCGCTCAAGATCGAGTTTCATTCTTTCTTTTTTTAACAATGCTTTCCGAGCTTCATGCGTAGGCATTTCTTTTACAATATTATAAAGTGCATACATAGCTTGATATGGCTGCAAAGATTGTCCAAAAGGGAGTAAAAGCATTGATAAACGAATTACCCCTTCTGAATGGTTACAATCTCCATTTTGCATCGATTTAGCGATAATTACCATACTCTCTTTTAGGCGTTTTGTACGCGCTATTTTAGCCTGTTTAATGAAAGTGTTTTGATGGTGTAACTTCCTAAGTAATTTGAAAGCATAAAATGATACGCCAGCAATAATTCCCAAAGCAATAATACTTAAAATAATCGGCCACATGACAATTATCTGAATTGGTTTATATCAATTTTCTCGAAGGTTCGATAGAGATCATCCTCTGTCTCATCTTCATCTTGAATACCTAATTCTTCCATTAATTGAGCAATACGATCTAAGCATTCATCCACAAATTGTTGATCAGCTTTACTAATCGTTTTGCCTTCATCTAAGGCATCCAATAATTCATTTAGAATTTCATTATTTTCTAAACGTTCTAACTCAACTTCAGGCGCAAGTTTTTTCGGTTCTTTTACTGCTGGAATTGTCATCCCTTTCTCAGGCTTATTCACAAATTCAACAATCAGTGGAACCTTTTTACGACTGCCAATACGTGGATCTTTTTGTTCAACGACTTGGTTATTTTTATTTTGCTCTGCGTTACTATGACGAGAACCAGATGCTAAACCTTTATGTTTACGTTTTTTCTTATCTTCTCTTGCCTTAGCGTCTAATTCATAACGTGTTAATTTCTTACCTGATAGTTTCGGTGCTTCAGGTTTCTTATCTGATTTACGAATTGGCATAATATCGCTAATTTTACGAGTTTTCTTTTTACGAGCCATTTGTGTTATTTATCCTATAAAAAATTTTGGTGATTGTACCATTCCACCTCTATTTTCTCATTAAAAGATTTAAACATCTTTAATAAAACTATTCTGATTTTGACCGCACTTTTACTTTATTAAAATCAAATCTAAAAACAAAAACCCCAAGCCATTCAGCTCGGGGTTCACATTCAGTACCTGGCGGTGTCCTACTCTCACATGGGGAAGCCCCACACTACCATCGGCGCATCGGCGTTTCACTTCTGAGTTCGGTATGGGGTCAGGTGGGACCACCGCTCTATCGCCGCCAGGATTATTCCTTTAATAACT
>FLSC01482997.1_pt1 | contig 30575 bp, 19 predicted proteins | sample 1550561 | NCBI WGS metagenome assembly FLSC01 (sample SAMEA4031775, study PRJEB14383) | metagenome | biome: human; feature: oral; material: saliva | place: Philippines | collected 2014 | reverse complement strand
CACTCAACTTTTAACTCTACCTCATCAATAAGGAGATTCATTATGTCTTTTGGAGATAAAAAATTAAGTGAAATCGCAGTCAGCGTACCCGGCTCAACTTCTCTACTTCGTGAATATGATTTGGATTTCTGCTGTGGTGGCTCCGATACACTTGCAAACGCAGCGGCAGAAAAAGGATTAAATTTAGCAGAAATTGAAACGCGCTTAACCGAGCTTCAAAACAGCAAAGCAGAAAACCCGGAAGAATATTGGGTTAATGCAACTTATCCTGAAATTATCGATCATATCTTAGTTCGCTACCATCAACGCCACCGCGAACAGCTTCAAGAATTAATCGTCTTAGCGGATCGTGTAGAAAGTGTTCATGGCGATCGTGAAGATTGCCCAATAGGTGTGGCGGCTGAATTACGCAATGTCTATGAGGATTTGAGCAACCATATGATGAAAGAAGAGCACGTGCTTTTTCCTATGATCAAAGCAGGTAACTATATGATGGCGCAAATGCCAATTCGTATGATGGAAATGGAACACGCAGAGCACGGCGAACATTTAGATGTATTGAAATCATTAACAAACAATATGATGCCTCCGGCTGATGCTTGCAATACATGGCGTGCGCTTTACAGCGGCATCCAAGAATTTGCAGATGATTTAATGATGCATATTCACCGTGAAAATAATATTTTATTCCCACGTGTGATTGCTGAAAATCATTAAGCAAAAATCATATAAAGAAAAAGGGCGAAATCATTCGCCCTTTAAAATTAGCCTAAAACTGACCGCACTTTATTTCTCTTCACTGCCTTTATATAAACGGTTTTTATACAAATAGCTGCCAAGTAAAGCATGTGCCAACGCTTCTTTTTTCATTTCTTCCGGCACCTCTTTTTCGGTCAATGTATCTTTTTCTTTATCATACACATAGCCTTTTGCTTTGCTATTTGGTGTTTGGATAACGACATCATGATTGCCTTTCATTAAAGCTTGGGTTTGATCAAACTGCATAAACGCACGATCTGGATTAGCGTCTTGTGTTAAATCAAAACCAATCATCGGATAATTACCACTTACGCCCGCAATAGAAAGTAAGGTTGTCGGCATATCAATTTGACTCACTAAACGACTGTCTCTGCGTGGTGCAACATGATCACCTAAAATTAATGCAGGAATATGGAAATGCTTAATAGGCACTAAGCTTGCCCCTGCAGCACGGGAGTCGTGGTCTGCAATCACTAAGAACACGGTATCTTTCCAATAATTAGATTGTTTAGCTAATTTGAAGAAATGACCAATCGCATAATCCGCATATTTTGCGCTGTTATTACGTGTTGCTTTTGGTTGTTCATAAAGCTCAATTTTACCGTCTGGGAACTCGAAAGGATCGTGATTACTCGAACTAAACACGAGGCTAAAGAACGGTTTCCCTTCATTGTGTAATTGGGTAAAAGTTTCGTTCGCTTTATCAAATAGATCCTCATCACTCACGCCCCAAGTCGCGGTAAATTTTGGATTTTGGTAATCTTTTTGATCGATAATGGTTTGGAAACCATTGCCATAGAAGAAGCTTGCCATATTATCAAAGTGTTTTTCACCGCCATAAATAAAAGACGTGTTGTAACCTTGTTTGGCAAGTAAATCCGCAATGGTAAAGAAACCACTTTGGCTGTTATTCAATTTCACCACTGCACGTGCTGGAGTGGGTGTAAAGCCCGCTGTGGTGGCTTCAATACCACGAACAGAACGCGTCCCCGTAGCATAAAGATTTTCAAATAACCAACCTTCTTTAGCTAATTTATCAAATTCAGGTGAAAGTGGTTTTCCGCCTAACGTACCCACAAATTGCGCCCCAAAACTTTCTTCCAAAATAATGACGATATTTTTCGGTTTACCTTGGTAAGTGGCTTGGTTTTTCGTTAAGGTTGGAATCTTCTCTGAAATATAATCACTTTCAGGACGGCCACGGCTTGCTTTGACAATACGCAACATTTCATCAGTATCCATTTTGCCGTACACTTCGGAAGATGAACCTTCATCTTTAAATTGCTGTGCCGCATAAAGGACAGAATAGCCAGAGTTCAACACTAGAGAATTCACTAAACCATCGGAAGAAAAGGCCACCATTGCAGGGTTAACACCACGGTGTTGGAAACTCGAACGCGCACCTAAAAAAGCAACTGCAATCACAAGCAATGCTACTACAGGACGTAATTTCCAGCTCATTGTGCGTAAATTTTTGATCGCATAACCAGAGAGTTTCCAATAACAGAAGAAAGCCGTAACAGTAAAAATGAGGCTAAAAATGACCGCAGTTAAATGGCCTTCCATCAACATTGAAAAGACTTCTTTCGGATAAATTAAATATTCGATAAACAGACGGTTTGGACGGAAGTCATAGGTTTCGATAAATGCAGGCGTAGCCAATTCCATAAATAGAATAAACACACTACCTAAGGTAAGCCAAATGCGTAAAATCATTTTCCAAATTCGGCTATGATGAAATAGCACTGTAAATAATGCTGGCACACCAAATAAATAGCATAAGGCCACGATATCCATACGCAAGCCTTGTAAGAATAATTGCCCCCAGCCCTCTACCGCAGACACTCGTTCAGCTTGCCACAGTGCAAGTCCAAGACGAGATAAGGTGAAAATAATCAGATTAATGATGACGAAGAGAAAAATCGGATATAAAGGAGAACGTGTTTGTTTCATTTTGACACTCATAAGTCCTAAGGGAATCGCTACCCTCTGATTAATTTTAAGCACGTGGATGTGCCATTCCTTCCATAGACAGATAAAAAAACACAAAGTGCGGTTAAAAATATCATCATTTTTTAACCGCACTTTGAAAGAGAAAGATTAAGCTGCAACTAATGCTTTTAATTGTTTTTCATAAGCTGCCCAATCTGTAATTGGACGAGTTGCTACGCCTGTTTCCATCGCTTTTTTCGCTACCGCAGAAGACACGGTAAATAATAAACGAGGATCGAACGGAGTTGGAATCACATAATCCGGTCCAAAAGATAACGCACCATAATTAGCAATAATTTCTAATGGAACCGGTTCTTTCGCAAGACTCGCAATGGCATGAGAAGCCGCTAATTTCATTTCTTCATTAATCGCGGTTGCGCCTACGTCCAATGCACCACGGAATAAGAATGGGAAACAAAGTACGTTATTTACTTGGTTTGGATAGTCGGAACGACCAGTACAAACAATCGCATCCGGACGTACTGCTTTCGCTTCATCTGGGATAATTTCAGGCACAGGGTTAGCTAATGCAAGAATCAATGGATTTTCTGCCATGGTTTTCACCATTTCAGGTTTTAATGCACCTGCTTTAGAGCAACCTAAAAACACATCGGCTCCCTTAACGGCATCGGCTAATGTGCGCCAACCATTATCTTCAATGGCGTAGAATTGTTTGGTTTCATCCATGTTATCGCCACGGCCTTTGAAAATTACACCTTTTGAGTCACACATGGTGATATTTTCTTTTTTGAAACCTAATGCACGAAGCAAGTTAGTACAAGCAATAGCAGAAGCACCAGCCCCATTAACCACTAAGCGTACATCTGCAATGTTTTTTCCAATAATTTCTAATCCGTTTAATGCTGCCGCACCAACGATGATAGCTGTACCATGTTGGTCATCATGGAATACCGGAATGCCCATACGTTCACGCAATGCTTTTTCAATGTGGAAACATTCCGGTGCTTTGATATCTTCAAGGTTAATGCCACCAAAAGTAGGTTCTAATGAAGCGATAATATCGATTAATTTATCTGGATCATGTTCATTGATTTCAATATCGAATACATTGATGCCGGCAAATTTTTTGAACAATACACCTTTCCCTTCCATAACAGGTTTTGAGGCAAGTGCACCAATATTTCCTAAACCTAATACAGCAGTACCATTTGAAATCACGGCCACTAAATTAGCACGAGCAGTATAACGGCTTGCAGCAGAAGGATCTTTTTCAATTTCGAGACAAGGCTCTGCAACACCTGGAGAATAAGCAAGGGCTAAATCATGCTGGGTTTCTAGCGATTTAGTTGGGGTAACGGCAATTTTCCCCGGAATTGGGAATTCATGAAAATCTAATGCGGCTTGGCGTAATTGTTCGCTCATATAAAATACTCCATTTTCACTTAGGTTAAATAAAATTTGCGCCATTATACTCTCTTTTTAAGAGAATTTTGTGACATACCGCAAAAATTTTACAAATTTATTACAAAATATGAGTGAAATCGACCGCACTTTTTGTCTTTTCTTCACATTTAGAGCCAAAAACGTTACTATGTCGCAAAAAACATGCAGGATGTAAATAATGAGTTTGTTTTCTAAATTTAGAAGTGCCATCAATAAATTACAACGGAAAGCGATTAACAAAACCTTCCAACAACGGTTAACCAACCAAGGCATGTCAGTAATTTCGGCAAACTGTGTCGGTGCATTTATTTTGCACGATCTAAATCAGCCTTTTAATTCTCCGTTTGTTAACCTTTATTTAGACCCAAGCGATTTTGTTCGCTATCTACAGAACATCGCATTCTATCAAGCACAACCGCTTCAATTTATACAAACAGAAAAACCATATCCCGTTGGTCTATTAGGTGATCTTAAAGTACACTTTATGCACTACCACTCTGAACAAGAGGCTCGGGAAAAGTGGGAAGCACGCTCACAGCGTTTAGACCTCAATAATTTGTTTATTATGATGACAGATAAAGATGGTGGAAAAGGTGCAAAATATGAAGACTTGCAAGCCTTCGATAACTTGCCTTATCCAAACAAAGTCGTCTTTACCCACAAGCCATATCCCGAATTAAAATCCGCTTTCTACATTAAAGGCTTTGAAAACGAAGGCGAAGTGGGCGATTTATTTACTTTTTCCGGTTGGAATGGCGAAAAATATTACGATCAGTTTGATTACGTCAGCTGGTTCAATCAAAAATAAGAGTTTACGATGCGACTAGATAAATTTATTGCCGAGAATACAGGTTTAACCCGTTCACAAGCCACCAAGGCCATTCGCCAAAGTGCGGTCAAAATTAATGGTGAAATTGTGAAAAATGGGGCGACCAAAGTTAGCCAAGAAGATGAAATTTATTTTAAAGATGAATTGTTGCCTTGGGTAGAAGAAGGGCAATATTTTATGTTACATAAGCCACAGGGCTACGTTTGCTCGCATGATGATGGTGACTACCCAACCATTTATCAATTCTTTGAACCACCTCTTTCAGGCAAGTTACATAGTGCTGGACGGTTAGATGTGGATACCACCGGGCTCGTGCTATTAACGGATGATGGTCAATGGTCACATCGTATTACTTCACCCAAACATCAATGCGAAAAAACCTATTTAGTCACTTTAGCCGATCCAGTTGAAAACCATTATGCTTCAGCCTGTGAAGAAGGCATTTTGTTACGTGGTGAAAAAGAACCCACTAAGCCAGCGAAATTAGAAATATTAGACGATTACAACGTCAATCTGACTATCTCTGAAGGGCGCTATCACCAAGTGAAACGAATGTTTGCCGCGCTTGGTAATAAAGTGGTTGCGCTACATCGTTGGAGAATTGGCAATGTTGAATTAGATGAAAGCTTAGAAGAAGGCGAATATCGTCCTCTCACGCAGGAAGAAATCGATAATTTAGTGAAATAATATGAGCCAAAATATTAAACCTACCTTTATTTTTATCGCCACGCTCGGCATCCTCTCGATGCTGCCGCCTTTAGGCGTGGATATGTATATTCCGTCCTTTTTAAATATTGCTGAAGACTTAAATATCAACTCAGAGCAAGTTCAGCACACGCTGACATTCTTTGCTTACGGCATGGCAGCAGGGCAATTATTCTGGGGGCCCTTTGGCGATAGTTTTGGTCGTAAACCGATTATTTTATTAGGTGTCATTATTGGTGCCATTACAGCCATTATTTTAACCGGTATTCACTCTATAGGCAGTTTCACTGCACTGCGTTTCATTCAAGGTTTCTTTGGTGCTGCGCCTGTGGTGCTTTCAGGGGCGTTATTACGAGATTTATTTAGCAAGGATCAACTCTCTCGAGTCATGTCCACCATCACACTTGTCTTTATGATTGCACCGCTTGTTGCCCCCGTGATTGGTGGATATATTGTGAAATTTTTCCATTGGCACATGATTTTTTATGTAATTGGTGCTATGGGATTTCTTGCGGCATTACTCGTTTTTTTCATTATTCCTGAAACCCATAAACAAGAAAATCGTATTCCACTTCGCCTAAATATCATTGCCCGTAACTTTATGCTGCTTTCAAAACAAAAAGAAGTATTAGGTTATATGGCAGCGGCTTCTTTTGGTTTTGGTGGTTTATTTGCTTTCGTCACTGCCGGGTCTATAGTCTATATCGGTATTTATGGCATCCCTGTCGATGAATTCGGTTATTTCTTTATGATCAATATTGCCATCATGACAACAACCTCCTATCTCAATGGGAAATTTGTATTGAAATTAGGTGCGGAAACCATGTTACGAATTGGTATTGCGGTACAATTCATATCAGGAATTTGGTTATTTTTAACCGCACTTTTTGATTTCGGTTTTTGGCCAATGGCTATTGGTGTAGCCTTTTTTGTAGGTCAAAATCCATTAATCTCCTCAAATGCCACCGCCTCTATTCTAGAGAAATTCCCAACGATGGCGGGTACCGCAAATTCATTAATGGGAAGTGTACGTTTTGGTGTTGGCGCGGTAATGGGATCCTTAGTCGCAAGCTTTAAAATGGAAACCGCGGCACCAATGCTCTATACAATGACAGCTTGCGTGGTCATTTCTGCCCTTTCTTATTACTTCCTGACTTATCGAAATGAACGATAAAGTGCGGTCAATTTTAAAGTCAATTTAAAACAATAAAGGCGGGACTCCCCCCGCCTTTGTCATATTCCATCAAAATTTATTTCCAAATTCGATGATCTAATACTCGTTTTTTAATTTCAGGATAGAGGTCAATTTTAAATTCAGGCTCTTTTCCTGCTTTTAATTGATGCTGATAGTCTTTCATTAACTTCCACACAATTGGGGAAAGTAAAACAATCGCGACTAAGTTAATAATTGCCATCACAGCCATCACGGTATCCGCAAAATTCCACACAACATTACCTGATTTTACCGAGCCGAAATAAACGAAGAATAATACCGATAAACGGAACGCCCATACAAACCAAGGTTTATTTTTAATAAAGCGAATGTTGCTTTCTGCATAAGCATAGTTACCGATAATAGACGAATAAGCGAAAAGCAATAAAATAAAAGCTAAGAAGTGTACGCCAAATTCACCTACATGATAACGCAATGCATTTTGTGTTAAGGAAATACTTTTCAGTGTTTCACTACCATAGTTATCAGAAAGCAGGATAATCACTGCCGTACAAGTACAGACGATCATCGTATCTACAAACACACCGAGCATTTGTACTAAGCCTTGGCTAACCGGATGTTTTACGTGAGCAGCGGCGGCGGCATTTGGTGCAGAGCCCATCCCCGCTTCATTAGAGAATAATCCGCGTTTAATCCCCATCATCATGGCTTTGGAGACTAAAGCACCAAACATACCACCAGCGGCTGATTGGAAAGTAAAAGCACTTTTATAAATATTGGCGATTACCGTTGGGATCATATCAATATGCATGCCTAAGATAATTACCGCCATGATTAAATAAAAGAGTGCCATCATCGGTACGACGCTACTAGAAATGGTCGCAATACGTTTCACGCCACCGAAAATAATGGCGGCGGTCAATATCACTAAAACAAGACCAACATATTCACCTTGCCAATTCCAAGCATTTTTGGTCGCTTCCACAATTGAGTTTGCTTGTACTGAATTAAATGCAAAACCAAAGGTAAAAATCAATGATAGGGCAAACGCTACCGCTAAGCAGCGAGATTTTAAACCTTGTGTAATATAGTAAGCGGGACCACCACGGAAAGAACCATCTTTATCTTGAATTTTGAATACCTGTGCTAAAGTCGATTCTGCAAAAGCACTCGACATCCCAATAAATGCCGTTACCCACATCCAGAACACCGCACCTTCACCACCAAGTGCAATGGCTGTTGCTACACCACTGATATTACCCACACCAACTCGACTCGCGAGTCCCGTTGCAAACGCTTGGAATGGCGTTAAAGAATTACCTTCTGCTGCACGTCCAAACCACATTTCACGAATACTTGTAGGGAAAAGACGTAACTGCACTAACCCAGTAGTAATGGTAAAAAATAGACCTACACCTAATAAAATAACAATGGTGATATTCCATAATGGCTCATCAAAATGTTCGATAACCCATGTTAATCCCTGTTCAATCCAGTTTCCCAATTCTGTCAGCATAAAAACCTCACTTAAAAAATCCATATTCTGATTGTAAATAGACAAAAGAAAAAATCCAGTTTTCTTAAAGAAAAACTGGATTCTTATCCTATAATATAAAATTTATTCAAATTTTCACTGTATTTTTAGATTAAATCTATTCACAGTTTAAAAATAATGCTGCAGCTCCACGAACACCACCGGAATCACCATGTTTTGCTTTTTTAATTGGTGGCACTTTCGCACTACGCATTAAATGAGCGGGTAATGCTTTTGGTAAGGCTTCATAAAGATAATCAAAATTCGATAAACCACCACCGAGCACAATCATATGCGGATCAAATGCCGTGATAATATTGCCAATAGAAATCGCCGCTAATTCAACAAAAATACGAACAAAATCAACCGCACTTTCCTCTTTCGCATAAAAGCGATCGATAATCTCTTTGGCTGATAACTCTTCCCCTTTTAAATCACGGTACAACATTTCAAAGCCGCGACCAGAAATATACGTATCTAAACAAGCCTGATTGCCACAACCACATTGGTAAATTGGCGCTTTATCCCAGCCTAATAATTTTAAGGCATGATAATTTAATTGAAGGTGGCCTAACTCCCCTGCCATCCCGACTTGTCCTGAGTGAATTTTGCCATTAATTACAAAACCACCACCAAAGCCTGTCCCCAAAATAAGCCCTAATACAGAAGGATATTGAGTATTTTCCTCATCACAAGCTTCAGAGAGAGCAAAACAATTTGCATCATTTTCTGCTCGCACCTCACGATCTAAAACGCGTTCAAGATCGGCTAAAATCGGCTTATTATCTGCAACACGAATATTCGTCACTTCAGCAAGCCCGGTTGTTAAATTAACAAATCCTGGCAAGCCTAAACCTACTGTGCCTTTTTCACCAAAGTGGGCATCAGCACGTTCTACTAGCGTTTTGATCGCCTGTAACCAATCTTGATAATCTGTTTGTGGCGTTGGCACGCGCTCGGTATAAAGCTTTTCTAATTTTGCATTAAAAGCAGCTAATTCAATCTTTGTGCCACCGATATCAATACCGTAATACATATTGTCTCCTCAAAGAGCGGTCAAAATTGTTGGAATATATAGGCTGTATTCTCCTTGAAATCAAAATAAAAATCCATGATAAAAATCATATTTTCTACAAGCAATAAAAAAGACCGGCTTTATCACTAAAACCGGTCTTTGATTTATTATTTAAATGGTTTCAATACCAATGAGAAGATTACCAGAAGTAACCCGCACTTGCGGTTCCGCCTACTTCACCTTGAGTATTGGTTGTAAAGGATACTTTCACACCGTACTTACCATTATCAGATAAGCGAGAGTAACCTACAGCTACTGCACTTTGATTTTGGTATTGTCCTACACCAGCAGTCACTGAAGATTGACCTTCACGATATGCTTGCATTAAGCCTGCTGCAGCTAATGCAGAAGCCGTGCCTGCTTTACGGCGTTTATCCATTTTGTTTAGGCTATTGTGAATTTCATTTGTTGCTTTCTTGAGCTGATTCACATTCACTGCATCAGTACCATCTCTACCTGGCGCTACATTGGTAATACGAGAACCACCAGCATTGATGCCATCTTTAGTCACACTTGGGCCATTGTTAATGGTTAAGCCATTATCATTGATCGTTGTGTCACCCGCTTTGATAGTTTTCGCTGTAACAGTGTTTACTGAAATATCATCTTTCAGTTTCACTTTCACACCATTTGCATCAGCAACTGTTTCGATGTTTTTATTATCACCGTTTACAGCCACTTGAGAGCCCAGTTTCTTAACGCCAGTTGAACCTTTATCTGCATTGAAGGTTAAACCTTTGTTATTTACTGTGTCGTGTGCATCTACACCTTTATTAATATCATCTTTCGTTTTATTTGAAAGATCTACTTTGTAATCTGTCACAGTCGTTGTGCCATTTTTACGTGTAGTTGGTGCTTTGGTTACGGTTATTGCATCAGAACCATCAACGTGAGCAGAATTATCAGTAGCATTTACTTTGTAGATGGTTTGACCATTTGAACCTTTAGTACTTGTTACAACAACATTGTCACCTGCTTCAACTTCTGTTTTCGCAGCTTTCAATTGTTTAACATTTACAGCATCAGTATCATTTGTACCTTCTGCAACATTCACTACTTTATTACCACCATTATCTAAACCTTTATTGGTTAAGGTAACGTTAGTTTTACCACCTTCAGCTGCTTTGATAGTAATTCCACCATCATTCATTTTGGTGTTACCTGTGGTTACAGAAGTAAAGTCAACATCATCTTTAGTTGCAACTGTGTAGGTTGTGCTACCATCTGCATTTTCATTAGATGTAACAGACACATTTTTGCCTGCTGCTACTTTCGTTGTAGCTTGAGCAACACCAGCTTTTAAGTCGCCAACATTAACAGCGTTGTTTAATGTGTCGCCTTCAGCATCTTTTAACTTAACTTTAGTTCCATCTGCTTTTTTCAGACCACTATCAACATTAACGATTTGGTTTCCACCGTTATTTAAGCCCTTATCAGTGACACTAACTGTTTTAGTGTTATCTGCATCTTTTGGTTTAACGGTTAAGCCATTACCATCGATAACAGATTTATTACCTGTTGTTTCATCAATGAACGTTGCACTAGTTAAGTCTTGTAGCTGTTTAGCCATTTTCAGAACTAACTTGCCGGCGTCATTGTCCACACGTAGGTTTTTATCAGTCACTGCTGCATTTGGATCTAACTTGCCTAAAATTTCTAGCTCTTCATTAAGTTTCTTCGCAATAGAGTCACCTTTATCGCCTTTAAATTTCAAGCCATCATTAAGTGTTGCAACATCTTCTTTGATAGTTTTATTTGGATCTTTTGGATCTTTATATTCGTAAACGATACGGTTTTTGGTTTCACCAGCTTTACCATCAACACCTGCAGGGCCTTGATCGCCTTTGATAGAAACGCCGTTTTTACCGTTTTCACCATTTAAGCCAATAGAACCATCTTTACCGTTGAGCACAACTGCAGAACCGTCTTTACCGTTCACACCAATTTGTCCATCAACGCCATCTTTACCAGGTTCGCCTTTTTGACCAACCGTTACTTTATCCGCAGTAATATCTTTTGCTAGACCAACAACAACTTTGCCATTTTTAGTCATGGTTTTGATGTTAGTTGCATCATAACGATCATCAGCTTTAGTGCCTTCACCCACAATATCAAGTTGATCACCTAAATTTTTGTGAATAACTTCACCCGATTGTGCACCAAAATTTAAACCTTTTTTAGTTAAATTATTGGTAATTTGATCACCTGTAGCTTTTAATTGTTCTTCCGTTGCGGCACGTCCTTTAGTCGCAAAATCAGAACCATCAATAGTTTTGTTAGTTAAGCCTGTAATATCACCTGTTTTCGCATCCAATTTGATTGGATTATCACCTGCGACATTAACAACTTGATCAGCTGCAAATTCAACTTTACCGTTACCATCTTTGTTCGTGATTGAAGTGATATCTTTCAATGCGCCTTCAACATTCACTTTATATGGGTCTGCAGTTGAACCAGTACCTGTTACAGTAGTGTTCTTACCATTTTCAATAATAGTTTTAGAGCCTTTTAACTGTTTAACAGTTACAACATCATTATCATCTGTGCCCTCTTGGACATTTTTGATTTGTTTGTTGCCACCATCAATACCGTCTTTAGTAATGCTTGGACCGTTATTGATTGTTAAACCATCTTTGTTAATGTTTAGAGTGTTATCACCAAACTTAATTGAACCATCGTTAGTTAAGTCGATATCTTTAGACAATTGAACATTTAACTTACCATCTTTGCTATTCACGCCGATGTTGTTATCAGTTAATTTATCTTTATCTGCACCACCAATGATATCTAACTGCTCATTTAATTTCTTAGCAATAACTGTGCTGTCATCACCTTTAAATTTCAGACCATCATCCATTGTCGCAATTTCACGAACAATATCTTTGCCGTCAGCGCCTTTAATTGGATTGCCATCTTTATCTTTAGGTGTGTAAACAATACGTTGTGATTTATCGGTACCTGGTTCTTGGTTCACTAAAGTTTGCGTACCATCATTCGTTGAGATATCGATAGATTTACCATCACTACCATCAGCACCTTTAGGACCAGTTAAACCGATGTGACCAACGCCATCTTTACCTGCGATAGATACTGCATCTTTACCATCTTTGCCGGTAATTCCTACTTTACCGTCTTCACCTTTCGTACCATTTGGACCAGTGATGGTTACACCATCTTTACCGTTAGCACCATCTTTACCATTAACCACAACTTTGTCTAAGTTGGTTAAATTGCTATCTAAAGAATAAGTATAAGTATGATCATCACCATTAATGGTTTGTTTAACTTTTAAGTTTTTACCTGCATCGAAGTTTACCACTGCGCCTGGTTTCACTTTCGTTGCAGTTGATGTGCCATCAAGCTCACCAGTTGATTTCGTTGCATTCGCTAACCAACCACTGTTATTGATTGCTTCAACAACAGTTTTCACTGTTGCTAAGCCATCATTACCTTTAACGCCTGGTTTACCATCTTTACCGTTTGCACCGTGTTCGATCTCACCGATGTTTACATCATATTTAACCACACCATTTGCACCTACAGATGCTGTCGTGAAGTTACCATTTGTGAAGTCTAAACCATCAGATACTTTCACTGTGTTCTTAGTTGCAGCATCGCCGTTAGATTTATATGCCAATTCTGCATCGCCTAAATTTTGTGCAACAGCATTAACGGTATATGTTTTTTGACCCGTTGTTGCATCAGTATCTGTATCAACAGTTACGTTTTGTCCAGCTTTAACAATCGAACCTAAACCAGTAATGACCTTTTTACCGGCATCAGTAATATTGCTTAAGTCATTTTTCGCAACACCGGTGATAACTGCTTTTTCATTAGCAACATCTTGACCATTACCATCTAAATAGGTCATGGTTACGTTACCGCTGTTATCTACAGCATACTCACCTGGCTTGATATGACGCTCAGCTGCTTTCACTGCATCTAATTGGCTAACATTGACCGCATCAGTTGCATTTGTACCGGCTTTCACATTAGTAATCGCTTTATCACCTGCGTTGATGCCATCTTTAGTCACGCTTGGACCATTATTGATTGTTAAACCATCTTTATTAATGGTTAAATTGTTATCACCAAACTTGATAGAACCTGTATCAGTTAAGTTCAAGTTTTTCGCTAATTGAACTTTTAACTTACCATTATCGTGATTCACACCGATATTATTGTCAGTCAATTCATCTTTATTTGCGCCACCAATAATATCTAACTGCTCGTTTAATTTTTTAGCAATAACTGTGCTGTCATCACCTTTAAATTTCAAGCCGTCTTCCATGGTTGCAACAGTATGGTTACCTTTGCCATCCTCATACACAATACGAGAGATGCCATCTGCACCATTTTGTCCGTCAACACCATCGACACCTTTCTCAACTTGGATATCTACACGGTTCGTACCATTTTTACCATTGGTACCATCTTTACCATTTAAGCCAATTGTGCCGTCTTTACCATCTTTACCAGTAACAACAACATTTTCAACTTCAATATCTTTGTTTAACGAGTAAGTATAAGTATGGTTGTCACCATCAATTTTTTGTTTAACCGTTAAGTTTTTACCAGCATCAAAGTTTACCACTGCGCCTGGTTTTACTTTCGTTGCAGTTGATGTGCCATCAAGCTCACCAGTTGATTTAGTTGCATTCGCTAACCAACCACTGTTATTGATTGCTTCAACGACGGTTTTCACTGTTGCTAAACCATCATTACCATCAACGCCTGTTTTGCCATCTGCACCATTTTTAATCTTACCGAGGTTCACATCATATTTAACTACGCCATTTGCACCTACAGATGCAGTAGTGAAATTACCATCAGTAAAGTCTAAACCTTCAGTTAATGCAACAGTTTGGTCATTTGCACCATTTGCTTTGTATTTAATATTAAATGCATTAGATCCTGGTACATTTGCTTTTACTTTGTATGTCGTACGACCTACAGCATCTGTTGAATTCGTTACAGTCACTGAACTGTCAGCGGCTTCAACAATTGTACCTAAACCAGTAATCACTTTCTTACCTTCGTTAGTGATATTGCTTAGATCTTGATTTGCTGCATTATCAATCTTATCTTTGGTATCTTGGGTCAAATCAACAGTCACATTTGCACCTGCTGCAGTGGTGGTCACATATTTAGCGTTATCACCACCTACAACATTAAATTCAATACCATCTTGTTTAGAGAGTTTTTGATCTGCTGTTTTACCGGAATTGCCTGCTAAACGGATGTTGTTATCACCAATTTTGCTGTCATTAACAATCTTCAATTGTTCTTCAGTCGCAGCACGACCTTTCGTACCGAAATCTGCACCATCAAGCGTTTTATTAGTTAAACCAGTGATATCACCCGTTTTTGCATCTAATTTAATTGGGTTATCACCTGCTACATTAACAACTTGATCACCTGCAAATTCAACTTTACCCGTATTTGCACCACCAGTGATTGAAGTAATATTAGCTAAATCACCTTTAACATCAACTTTGAAGGTTTTAACACCATTTACATCACGGTGTGATGCTACGGTGTTTTCACCATTTTCCATATCAATGGCATCTTTCGCTAAGTTTTGGATCTTAGTTTCGCCTGCTTTATTGATGTTAGAAAGATCGTTTTTAGCAATACCTTTGATAACCGCTTTTTCATTTGCAACATCGTTACCATTACCATCAACATAAGTCATGGTGACATCGCCATTGTTATCTACAGTATATTCACTTGGTTTGATATGTTTTTCATCATCTAAATTAGCAACAGTTTTATCACCGTATTTAATACGATCTCCATCGTATTTAATTGTGGTATTACTATTCTTATCACCTAGTTTAATCTCTTTGGTTTCAACACTGTTTAAACCTTTAAGATCTTTTGCTAATTTAACAGTTAAACCACCGTTAGATGTACTTGAACTTCCTTCTCCAACAACACCAATATTGTTGTCAGATAGATTATTTTTATCCGCACCGCCATTGATATTTAATGTTTCACCTAATTGACGATTTACAGTCACATCAGTGTTATCGCCTTGGAAATTTAATCCTTTTGCAATGTTATTGGCATTATTTGTGACATTTTGATTGGTCGCATAAAGTTGAGAACCATTTACTGCATCTTTGCTATTAGGCGAAATTGTACCGTTTGATACGTTAGTAACTTTCTTATCACCTGCATTAATACCGTCTTGAGTTATGCTTGGCCCATTATTAATGGTTAAACCATTATCGCCTAAAGTTGTATTACCTGTTGTAACGGTAGTGAAATTCACATTTTCTTTAGTCGCAACTGTTAAGTTTTTCTCATTTTGAGTAATCTTAATGTTGTCTCCTGCTGTCAATGTAACGGTATCACCCATTGCAACTTTTTTCTCAGCATTACCGCTTACTTCACCGGTACCTGTTTTCGCAGCGGTAATTTTCCAACCTTGCTCAACTCGTGAAGCAACCGCGTATAATTGAGAACCATTAATCGCATCTGTTGAATTAGCTTCTACATGACCTGCAGCGACATTTTTAATTTGACGCTCGTTGCCTTTTTCACCCACACTAACAAAACGACCTGTATCTTTTGCTTTACCTTCAAAAGTATAAGTGTGACCATCAATTTCTTTACTTGCTACAGTTTCAGTTACATGAGAACCATCTGCTTTTGAGCTATCACCTAAAATAACTGAGCCATTCGTCGCAGCAGTAATATTGGCACCGATTGCAACAGTGTTTTGACCATTTACTTTTGTATTATGACCAATCGCAACAGAATCAGTCGCAGTTGCACTTGTTCCTGTAAATTCCCCTAATGCAATAGAGCCCGCCGCTTTTGCACCAAGGTTATCGTAATTGCTGTCTGCATCTGTCTGTTTAGTTTTATCTGCATTAACACTCACATAGTTAGTTTGTGCTAATTCAACCGCATCTTTTACATTATGAAGGGTTTGATTTTTGATATTAAAATCAGGTGCTTTATAACTGTATCGACCATTGCCATCAATGCTATAACCATTGTAATTATCACCCGCAATTGATTTAGCAAGGTTATCATTCACTTCAGTTAACTGTTTAACATTCACCGCATCGGTGTCTTCACGACCAGCCGCAAGATTCACTAAACGACGTTCTTTACCTTTATTTGCAATCGCGACTACACCATTTTCAATATCAAAGCTATCATTTGTGTATTTTGCGTTAGGGTTTTTAATATCTTCTTGATTGATAATAGTGCCATTACCTAATGCCAATGAGTTATTTGCATTAGATTGTGCAGCTTCACCAATAGTCATTGCACCTTTTTTAGTTGCTTTAGAATCTTTACCAATGGTAATGACATTTTCATGTAAAGCCTCTGCATTACTACCGAAAGCAATCGAGTTTGCTTGGGTTGCGTTAGCATTACTACCAAATGCAATAGAATCTGCTTTATGAGCCTTAGACTCCACACCAAATGCAATAGCGTTTGTCTCCCCACCTAGTGCATTATAGCCAAACGCTACAGATGCATTACCAGTTGCTGTTGCAGATGTACCAAAAGCAATCGCCTTCTCTGCAGCATCTGCTGTACGAGTGACGTTTTCACCTAAATATCTATTTTTTCCTTGATAGAAAGAACCTGTTTTTGCTAAAGAACCAAAAGCAAAGGAATCATTACCATTTGTTTGGGCACCAGAACCAATAGCAACTGAACGCTCACCATTTGTTTGAGTATTATTTAAGCCATCATATTTCGTTCTTTGTGCTTCATTACCCGCTCCAGCTGCGCCAGGAATAGTTCTAGGAGCACTGTTACCAATTGCAATCGATTGATTGCCATTTGCGGTAGCTGATGCACCAAAGGCAAAACTTGCTTGACCTTTTGCATAAGCAACTGAACCAATAGCTGCTGAATAATCACCAATTGCAGCAGACTGACGCATCATAGCTAATGAGTTAAAACCTTTCGCACGAGAAGCCGTACCAATAGCTGTAGAACCGATATCTTCCGCCTGAGAAAATGCACCAATAGATGTCGCTAATCCACCAGTTGCTCGGGCATAATCACCAATAGCAACACCATTTGATGCTTGAGTACTATTTTGCGCATTAGTATAACGACCGATAGCAACTCCATAAGCTGTTTGATTAAGACTTGAGTACCCATCAGTACGATCACTTGGATTATTTGCATCATAATAGGATTTGTTACCCGGGTTTTTATAGTCATATGCCCAAGTTGTATTGCTATCAACCTGTGTTGCTACAGCAGTACCAGTGTTATATGCATATCCATTGGTAATAGTATCAATACCAATTACCGCATTAGCAATAGATGGAATTGTTGCTATAGGCAATGAAATAGCAATTGTTTTAATAAAATTGGAATGAGATGAGGTTGGTTTATTTTCTGTTGACGTTGAAGAAATTGCTTTCACTTTTGATAACTCAGATACAGCAATCCACACCTGACTTGATTTACACCAAATAACTTTGAATATCTTGTTCATGTAAATTAGTTCCTTAATAAAATTACATCACAATGGTTATATTTTATCCACAAATTGAATGAAGCAATTTGCCATTTTATATTATCAACTGGAGTAACTGTAAGGAAGTATATTTACTCAAATTTACATTAAATTACAAAGCAATAGGAAAGTACTTATTTTTAGTTATTTTAGAGTTAATACCAAAATATAAAGGAAAGAAATAATTTTAAAAGAAGTAAAGAAAATAATGGCAAGAAAAAAGTGCAGTAAAAAAATAATATTTTTGACCGCACTTATACTTAACGCTTGTTAAACAAACCTTTCTTCTGTAAGAAACCAAAAATAATCAAATGAACAATCCATGCCGAAATTATCGCCACAAATAAATCGATAGGATAATGCATTCCAAGGCGCACACGACTAATCAACATTAATACGCCCCAAATTGTCATGGCTCCAATAAGCAATTCCGCTTTAAAAGAACGCTTCCCTAATAATTGGCTAAATCCGACAGCTAACATAAGCCAAGTGGCGGCAAAAATAGAATGACCAGATGGGAAAGAATAACCTGTTTCATCTTCATAATGCGCTTTTAACCAGGCTGGTGTATCCGCTTGTGTTGAATAAAATTTATCTACTAATTTCGCACGCTCTGAACGCTCTTGATGGTAAAAAGCGTCTGTCGTGCTATCTGTTTTTTCCGCTAAATAGACGGTAAAAGGACGCGGCTCAGCGAAAACCGTTTTTAAACCTGTTTTAATCACTTGTGTGGATAATACCGACAAGCCCATTACAATCACGCCCATAATCCACTGTTTACGGTTTTCAAAAAGAAAACGGAAAAGTAAAGCAAATACACCACAGGTAATTAAAGCGTAAGGCACACTACCGGTTTCCGTTAAAAGATAAAGCCAATAATCCCATTCCATTAATTGGTTGTTTCCATGCCAATGATAAGCAAAACCCCAAACAAAAAATGGTACAAGACAAAGGAATAACGTATATAATGACAGCCTTTTAAACATTGTTGCCTCTTGATAATAAAAATAAAGTGCATATTTTAGCAGAATAAAGTTAAAAAAAGGATAAGTTATGTCAAAAATCCAACTGGTTGCTCAAGCCAATTTGCCTACCGAATATGGCATATTTAAAATAGTCGGATTTGAATTTCCCGATACAAAAAAAGAACACGTCGCTTTAGTAATGGGTGATATTTCAAACCAAGATGAACCTGTGCTCGCCCGCATTCATTCTGAATGCTTGACTGGTGATGCATTACACAGTTTGAAATGTGATTGTGGTTTCCAACTGGCGGCTGCGCTACGTCAAATTAGCGAAGCGGGTCGTGGTGTGTTGATCTATCATCGTGAAGAAGGTCGTGGCATCGGTTTAATTAATAAAATTCGTGCCTATGCATTACAAGATCAAGGCATGGATACGATTGAAGCCAATCTTGCATTAGGTTTTAAAGCCGATGAGCGTAACTTTAATGTGTGTGCCGATATGTTTGAATTATTAGGTGTGAAGCAAGTTCGCTTGATGACAAACAACCCGCAAAAAGTAGAAACCATGAAAAAAGCGGGCATTAATATTGTAGAACGTGTACCGTTGAATGTAGGTGAAAACCGTTACAATACGAAATATCTTGATGCCAAAGCAAAAAAAATGGGCCATTATATTGTGCATAATAATGAAGAGCATTTAATGACTTGCCCACATTGCCAAGAAGAAGTGATTTAAATAAAAAAGCCATACAGCTGTATGGCTTTTCTTTTGTCAAAACAATTATTGATTAACGCCCCAATGACGAGTGTCTTTATCAAATTTCATGCCGGAATGAGATCCTTCCGAACCATTAAAATAAACGTCTTTATTTGCGCAAGCTGAAATTACTAATGCACCAATAACAATAAGAATTAATTTTTTCATTGTGTTTACCTTTTTTAAAACCAAGTTGCCAAAATTGTATCACAATTTTCTCCGTATTTTCCTGCTTAAATTAGTCCTTTTCTTGCAAAATTTATCTTTGACTTCTACAATACCGCCTCATTTTTAACTTGTAGTTCGCAAACCTCCTACATAAAAAAACTAGGTATCCTATGAATATTTCAAATCCTAATCACAATCGTAAAGCCCTTGTGATCTTCTCCGGTGGACAAGATTCCACAACCTGTTTAATTCAAGCTATTGCTGAATATGGCGTGGAAAATGTCGAAACGGTCACCTTTCAATATGGCCAACGTCATGCTATCGAATTAGAAAAAGCCCGTTGGATCGCCAAAGATCTCGGTGTAAAACAAACGTTAATTGATACGTCCGTCATCAAATCCATTACCCATAATGCCTTAATGGATGCCAATGCAGATATTGAACAAAAAGACGGGGAATTACCGAATACCTTTGTGGATGGCCGCAATGCACTCTTCTTATTGTATGCCGCGATCTATGCAAAAGGACAAGGTATTAATGACATTATCACGGGCGTATGTGAAACAGATTTCAGTGGCTATCCCGATTGCCGTGATGTGTTTATCAAATCCATGAATGTCACCCTTAATTTAGCCATGGATTATCCGTTCAATTTAAAAACACCGTTAATGTATCTTACCAAAGCACAAACTTGGTCATTAGCCGATGAATTAGGTGCGTTAGATTATATTCGTCAGCACACTCACACTTGCTACGAAGGTGTTGAGGGAGGCTGTGGAGAATGCCCGAGCTGTAAATTGAGAGATAAAGGTTTGCAGGAATATTTAGCCAAAAAAGCAAAAGCTTAGTATCAAGATAACTCAATCTAGAGAGGTTAAATCGATTCAAATGAATCCAAAGTGCGGTCAAAATTCACGTCAAATTTTGACCGCACTTTTAGTTAATGTAATATCCTTCCCTTTTCTCATCTTTGATTTTATAAATGCGTCATTTTTTGATAAAATCACGCTAATTTTTTTATAAATAAGTAACTAATTTTAAAAATGACTACAAATTATTCTGCTCAAGAAATTACGGTTCTAAAAGATCTCGAACCGGTGCAAATTCGCCCCGGCATGTACACGGACACCACCCGTCCAAATCATCTTGCACAAGAAGTTATTGATAACAGTGTGGACGAAGCCCTTGCGGGTTTTGCCACCAAAGTTGAAGTGATTTTACACGCTGATCAATCGCTTGAAGTCATTGATAATGGCCGCGGGATGCCTGTGGATATTCACCCAACTGAAGGCGTTTCTGGTGTGGAAGTGATCTTAACTAAGCTTCATGCAGGCGGTAAATTCTCGAATAAAAACTATGAATTTGCTGGTGGTTTACACGGGGTGGGGATTTCTGTCGTGAATGCCCTTTCTGAACGCGTTGATATTCAAGTTAAACGTAACGGCGAAGTATATAAAATTGCCTTTGAAAATGGCGTAAAAGTAGAAGAATTAGAAGTCATCGGGACTTGTGGCAGACGTACGACCGGCACCACTGTTCACTTCAAACCAAACCCAAAATATTTTGATAGCAAGAATTTTTCTGTCAGCCGTTTACGTCACTTATTACGTGCTAAAGCTGTACTTTGTTCAGGCTTAGAGATTAAATTTGTCGATAAAGTGAATAACACCGAAGATGTATGGTGTTATCAAGATGGTTTATCCGATTACTTAACCGAAGCGGTGAATGGTTTTGAAACCTTACCTGAAAAACCTTTTGTCGGTGAGTTTAAAGGATCCACAGAAGCGGTAAGCTGGGCATTACTCTGGTTGCCAGAAGGTGGGGAGCTTATTGCAGAAAGCTATGTAAACTTGATTCCAACGGTACAAGGCGGAACACACGTAAATGGTCTTCGCCAAGGTTTGCTCAATGCCATAACTGAATATTGTGAATTCCGCAATAAATTACCACGTGGCGTGAAATTAACGGCAGACGACATTTGGGATCGCTGTGCTTATATTCTTTCACTGAAAATGCAGGATGCTCAATTTGCCGGCCAAACGAAAGAACGCTTATCTTCTCGTCAAAGTGCGGTCTTTGTTGCGGGTGTTTTAAAAGATGCCTTCAGTTTATGGTTGAATCAAAACGTACAAGATGCGGATCGCTTAGCTGAAATGGCTATTAGCTCTGCACAACGTCGTTTAAACGCCGCGAAAAAAGTCGTACGTAAAAAATTAGTCAGCGGCCCTGCTCTACCAGGTAAATTAGCCGATTGTGCATCACAAAATTTAGAAAAAACCGAATTATTCTTAGTAGAAGGTGACTCTGCGGGTGGCTCGGCCAAACAGGCGCGTGATCGTGAATATCAAGCGATCCTGCCGTTACGTGGAAAAATCTTAAATACTTGGGAAGTCGCCAGTGACCAAGTGCTTGCCTCAACGGAAATTCATGATATTGCCGTGGCGCTTGGTATCGATCCTGATAATGAAGACTTATCTCAACTCCGTTACGGTAAAGTCTGTATTTTAGCCGATGCGGACTCTGATGGTTTGCATATTGCCACCCTACTCTGTGCCCTCTTTTTACGCCATTTCCCGAAATTGGTTCAAGATGGGCATGTGTATGTAGCAATGCCACCACTCTATCGTATCGACTTAGGCAAAGAAGTGTTTTATGCCCTCGATGAAAGCGAAAAAGAAGCCATTTTAGAACGCTTAAAAGGTAAAAAAGGTACCTTAAACGTACAACGCTTTAAAGGTTTGGGTGAAATGGATCCGTCACAATTACGTGAAACTACCATGGATCCGAATACACGCCGTTTAGTTCAATTAACCTATGAGCTAGGCGAAGATCAAGGGGCTGAAACATTAGAATTAATGGATATGTTACTCGCTAAAAAACGAGCAGAGGATCGCAAAAATTGGTTGCAAACTAATGGCGATCAAGTGGATTTAACCGTTTAATTATTTGAGGTCAATCATGAACGAACAACGTCGAGATTTTTTTAGAAACAGCGCATTAGGCTTAGCAACGATTACATTAGGTGCAGGTTTAAGCCTTATTCCTTCTGCTCAAGCAGAAGAAAAAGCCTCAAATACTGCGACGACTGCAGTTGAAAATTTACCTGAGATTGAAGCTGAATTGACGCTCGCACCCAATGTACCAAAACCTCTTGAACGTAACTATCCGGCAAAAGTCGTGGTGAAACTAACCGCACTTGAGCAAATTATGGATTTAATGGATGGTGTGCAATTTAAATTTTGGACATTAAATGGTAGCGTGCCTGCGCCGTTTATTCGTGTGCGCGAAGGCGACATGGTGGAAGTGCAACTTTCCAACTCAGCGAGTTCAATGATGCCACATAGTCTAGACTTCCATGCGGCAGCCGTGCCAATGGGCGGCGCACTCGCAAGCGAAACCGCACCAACACGCACATCTACCTTCCAATTTAGAGCATTACGTTCGGGGATTTATCTATACCACTGTGGCAGTCAACCTGTGGATATTCACCTTGCGAAAGGGATGTATGGTTTAGTTTTAGTTGAACCGAAAGAAGGTTTACCAAAAGTGGATCGCGAATTTTACATCATGCAAAGTGAATTCTACACCAAAGGTGAATTTGGCGATCCTGGCTTGCAACCATTCAGTATGCGAAAAGCTATTGATGAACGCCCTGAATACGTCCTCTTCAACGGTAAAGTCGGTGCTACCATGGATGGAAATGCCTTAAAAGCGAAGACAGGTGAAACCATTCGTCTATTTGTAGGAAATGCGGGGCCGAATTTATGCTCTTCTTTCCACTTAATCGGTGCGGTATTTGACAATGTCTATGTGGAAGGCGGTACGCTTGTTAATCATAATGTTCAAACTACCCTGATTCCATCCGGCAGTGCCACTATGGTGGAAACACGAATTGATGTACCGGGCACTTATGTCTTTATGGATCACTCCATTTTCCGAGCAGTGAATAAAGGTACAATGGGACAAATCGTGGTTGAAGGCGAAAAAAATCCGAATATTTATTCCGGAAAACTAAAAGACGAAGCCTTTAAAGAAGCCAATCCACAAAAACCACAACCTGTTCCTTATGAAATTGATAGTCATAAAGGAATGGATATGGAACATTCTCATCACGAACATTCTGATGCGAGTTCCGGTGCAACCAGAAAATAGATTAGAAGAATATGAGCAATATTAACTACGAAGGCATCGAGCAGATGCCACTTCGCACCTTTACAGAAAAGGCTTACCTTAATTATTCAATGTACGTCATCATGGATCGTGCATTGCCTTTTATTGGTGATGGCTTAAAGCCCGTTCAGCGCCGTATTATCTATGCGATGTCTGAACTGGGGTTAAATGCCGCAGCAAAATTTAAAAAATCTGCGCGTACCGTCGGTGATGTGTTAGGTAAATTCCATCCACACGGTGACTCCGCTTGTTATGAAGCCATGGTATTAATGGCTCAACCCTTTTCTTATCGTTATCCTTTGGTGGACGGACAAGGAAACTGGGGGGCGCCAGATGATCCTAAATCATTCGCGGCAATGCGTTATACAGAATCTCGCCTATCCAAAATTTCTGAGATTCTATTAACTGAATTAGGCCAAGGCACCGTTGATTTCCAACCAAACTTTGATGGCACTTTAGAAGAACCACAATATTTGCCTGCGCGTTTGCCTCATATCCTATTAAACGGCACCACCGGGATTGCCGTCGGGATGGCAACTGATATTCCACCACACAATATTAATGAAGTGGCAGATGCCGCTGTCCTGCTATTAGATAATCCAAAAGCAGGATTAGATGATGTGCTCAATATCATTCAAGGCCCAGATTTCCCAACTGAAGCGGAAATTATTTCGCCAAAAGATGATATTCGCAAAATGTACGAAACTGGTCGTGGCTCCATCAAGATGCGAGCAACATGGCATAAAGAAGACGGTGAAATCATCATTAGTGCACTTCCTCATCAATCTTCACCCTCTAAAATCATTGCACAAATCGCTGAACAAATGACAGCAAAAAAATTGCCAATGGTGGAAGATATTCGTGATGAAGCAGATTATGAAAACCCTGTGCGTATCGTGCTTGTACCGCGTTCAAATCGCGTTGACACGGATGCCTTAATGGCGCATTTATTTGCGACGACTGATCTCGAAAAAAGCTATCGTGTGAATATGAATATGATCGGGCTTGATCATAAACCAGCAGTGAAAGGCTTACTTCAAGTTCTTACCGAATGGCTGACATTCCGTCGTACAACAGTAACGCGTCGTTTACAACATCGTTTAGATAAAGTACTCGCTCGTTTACACATTTTAGACGGTTTGATGATTGCCTTCCTCAATATTGATGAAGTGATTGAAATTATTCGTACTGAAGATGAACCTAAACAAGTTTTAATGGCTCACTTTAACTTAAGTGATGAACAAGCCGAAGCCATTTTAAACTTACGTTTGCGCCATTTAGCCAAATTAGAAGAACATCAATTACAAGCTGAAAAAGATAAACTCGAAGAAGAGCGGTCAAATTTAGAGTTAATTTTAGGATCTGAACGTCGCTTAAATACCTTGATTAAAAAAGAAATTCAAGAAGATGCGAAAAAATACGCCAGCCCTAGAATGTCTCAATTAGTTGAGCGTGAAGAAGCGAAAGCCATTTCTGAAAGTGAAATGATCCCAGCAGAACCCGTTACCGTTATTTTATCTGAAATGGGCTGGGTACGCTGTGCAAAAGGTCATGACATTGATCCAGCAGGATTAAGCTACAAAGCAGGCGATAAATATCTCGCTCACGCTTACGGTAAAAGCAATCAACCGGTGATCTTTATTGATAGTACTGGTCGTAGTTATGCTTTAGATCCATTAAGCTTACCTTCTGCACGTTCACAAGGTGAACCGCTAACCGGTAAACTCACATTACCAGCCGGTGCGACCATTGAACAGGTTATTATGGAACCTGAAAAACAAGAATTATTGATGGCATCAGATGCAGGATACGGCTTTATTTGCAAATTTGAAGATTTAATTGCACGCAATAAAGCTGGAAAAGCCTTGATTTCTTTGCCAGAAAATGCGAAAGTCTTGAAACCTGAGACACTTTCCGAGTCGGCCTCACTTCTTGTGTCCATCACTTCAGCGGGTCGAATGCTGATTTTTCCGGTACGAGATTTACCGGCATTATCAAAAGGGAAAGGCAACAAAATCATCAGTATTCCAGCAGCGAATGCAAAAGCGCGGTCAGAATTATTGGTGAAATTGTTCTTAATTTCAGAGCAAGCCAGCCTTGAGTTCCATTCCGGTAAACGAAAAATCACATTAAAACCGGAAGATCTGCAAAAATTCCGAGCGGAACGCGGCAGAAAAGGCTCCCAATTACCACGTGGATTACATAGTAATGTTGATATTGTGGTAATTGAACCCGAACACAACTCATAAGAATTCTCGGAACCAAACTAAATAGGAGGATATTTCGTGAATATTGTTTTTGACACTTATCAAACACTTGCTTTAGCAAGCTTTGTATTATTACTCGGTTATTTTCTAGTAAAACGCATTCGAGTTTTACAAACATTCAATATCCCAGAGCCTGTTGTTGGCGGCTTTATTGTGGCTATTGCATTAACGATTTTATATAAAGTAAATGGCACTTCATTCACTTTTGAGAAAAGCTTACAAACATCCATGATGTTGGTATTTTTCTCCTCTATCGGTTTAAGTGCAAACTTTTCTCGCTTAATTAAAGGTGGAAAACCATTAGTTATCTTCCTCTTTGCAGCGGCAATACTCATTGTTTGCCAAAATGTCATCGGTATTTTAGGCACTAAATTATTAGGTATTGATCCTGCTTACGGTTTACTTGCTGGTTCAGTTACCTTAACAGGTGGTCATGGTACTGGTGCGGCATGGGCAGAAACATTTACTAAAGAATTTAATCTACCGGCTGCAACAGAAATTGCGATGGCATGTGCCACATTTGGTTTAGTCTTTGGTGGTATCTTAGGTGGTCCAGTATCTCGTTATTTGTTAAATCATCAAAAACAAGGTGAAAACCCAGAGAATGATGAAGTAGATGACGTACAAGAAGCATTTGAACACCCAACTTACAAACGTAAAATCAATTCGCGCTCAATCATTGAGACTATCGCAATGCTTTCTTTATGTTTACTCATTGGTCAATACTTAGATGGCTTAACAAAAGGGACACACATTCAATTACCAACATTCGTATGGTGTTTATTTACTGGTGTAATCATCCGTAACGGCTTAACCCACTTATTCAGATTCCAAGTGGCTGATTCAGCGATTGACGTATTGGGTAGCGTAGGTTTATCTATCTTCTTAGCGATTGCTTTAATGTCTCTCAAACTTTGGGAATTAGCAGGTCTTGCAACAGATGTATTAATTATCTTAGCGGTTCAAGTTGTCTTCATGGCCTTCTTCGCTATCTATGTCACATACCGTATGATGGGCAAAGATTATGATGCGATTGTATTAAGTGCGGGTCACTGTGGTTTTGGTCTCGGTGCTACACCAACAGCTGTTGCTAACATGCAAGCAATTACCAGTCGTTTCGGACCATCTCACAAAGCGTTCTTAATCGTACCAATGGTAGGGGCATTCTTTATCGACTTATTAAATGCCGGTCTCTTAAAAATGTTCTTAAGCGTTGTTGAAGCGCTTCATTAATAAAACGTAAAAAGAAAGGCTGACATCTTGTCAGCCTTTTTACTTTGCAAACCTACTATGCTAAATATTCTAAAAATTCCCCTACAGTGTGGAAGGATCCAAATACCAGCACAATATCATTTTTATCTGCATTTTTAACCGCACTTTGAACCCCTTCAATGACAGAATCTTCAGAAACGCTTTTTGCTGATGGGTAAACTGATGTCAATTTTGCATTTAAGTCATCACCGGATTGACCACGGTAACCGCCTAATGTGACACAATACCATTGGTCAATAACGGAAGTAAGCTGGATAAACACCGACTCAGCATCTTTATCTTTTAACATTCCGCAAACGGCAATGATGCGACCTGATATTTGTGCCTTAAGTGCGGTCAATTTTTCGGCTAAATATTTTGCCGCATGAGGGTTATGCCCCACATCAATGATCACTTTTGGTAACTGTGAATAAGGGACATTCAAGCGTTCTGCCAGTTTTTCTAGCTGATTACCTTTCAATTGTTGGAAACGACCAACTAATTCTACTTCAATTAATGAACGTTTAATGGTATCTACAGAAATATCAAAAGGTAATTGCTCAACAGCCGCCAAAGCGGTTGCGGCATTGGCTAATGGAATTTGGCAAAACGGCAGATTTTCTAACCGCACTTTATTGCTCTGCCACATCCAAGTTTGCTCATTGGCTTTAAACGACCAAGTGACATCTCGGCGTGAAACGTGGCAATGTAGCTTCTCCGCTTGTTCTAACATAGGTCGAGGGACATTTGGTTCGCCAATCACAACCGGTTTATTCGCACGGAAAATGCCTGCTTTTTCAAAGCTAATTTCTTCACGCGTTGAACCTAGAAAATCTGTATGATCAATATCAATACTGGTGATGGCCGCCAGATCATTATCGACAATATTGGTTGCATCCAAACGCCCACCCAGCCCGACTTCTAAAATCACGACATCAAGTTTCGCTTGTTTAAATAAATGCAAAGCCGACAAGGTGCTAAATTCAAAATAAGTGAGAGATTGCGTTTTATGCTTTTCGATGAAATCAAAAGAAGCGGTATGCATTTCATCTGGCAAGTCTTGATTTTGAATACGAACACGCTCGTTATAACGCAATAAATGAGGGGAAGAATACACACCCACACGCAAACCGTGATTTAACAAAATGGTTTCAAGCAAACGGCACGTTGTGCCTTTACCATTTGTGCCCCCCACCGTGATCACATAAGGTGCGGGATTCAAAAGATCCAATTCTTCTGCCACCGATTTAATGCGCTCTAGCCCTAAATCAATAGCTTTGAAATGACTGTTTTCCAAATAAGAAAGCCACTCAGCGAGTGGCGAAGTGGCTTTTAAATTCATTGCATTACTCATGTTCAACAACTTCTACTTCAACAAAAGGTGAAGGTTGATTGGTGAGTTTGCTTAAAAGGTTTCCAAGGGTTGAACGCATTTCTGAACGCTTCACGATCATATCAATCGCCCCTTTCTCGAGTAAGAATTCACTACGTTGGAAGCCTTCTGGCAATTTTTCACGTACAGTTTGTTCAATAACACGTGGGCCTGCAAAACCGATTAATGCTTTTGGTTCAGCGATGTTCACATCACCTAGCATCGCAAAACTTGCAGATACCCCACCTAATGTTGGGTCGGTTAATACAGAAATAAACGGTACACCTTTTTCACGCATTTTTGCTAACACCGCACTGGTTTTCGCCATTTGCATTAAGGAGAAAAGAGCTTCTTGCATACGTGCACCACCACTTGCAGAGAAACATACAAATGGGCAGTTTAATTCAATTGCTTTTTCTGCCGCTTTTACAAATTTTGAACCCACAACAGAGCCCATTGAACCGCCCATGAAACTGAAGTTTGAAGCTGCAACAACAATAGGCATATTGTAAAGTGTACCGGTCATTGTGATTAATGCATCTTTTTCACCGGTTTCTTTTTGTGCAGCAGTAATACGATCTTTATATTTTTTTAAATCTTTAAATTTAAGAATATCTTTTGGCTCTAAATCAGCCGATAATTCTTGGCTTGAACCTTCATCTAACAAGGCTAAAAGGCGCTCACGAGCATCAATACGCATATGATGACCACATTTTGGACAAACATATAAATTACGTTTTACTTCTTCACCGTAAAGCACTTGTTCACAAGAGGTACATTTTGTCCAAACCCCTTCAGGTACGTTAGCTTTACGTGATACAGAGGAAGAGGTTCCTTTGCTAAAAATTCTATCAATCCAGCTCATTTTTTACCTTTTTTATTAACTAGAAAAGTTTGCGTATTTAATCATAATTTAGCGAAATTTGCTAGTCAGATGAGATTATCTTCTAAAAACAACGGTCCTAAATTTTTCTGTGGAATCGCAAATTTTTCAGGATAAATCACATTGACTAAATACAGGCCTTCGGGTTTCGCTGTTGGCGCGGCCAATTTACGATCTTTTTGCTCTAACAACCATTTCATCCACTCAACAGGTTGATTGCCTGCACCGACTTCAATCAAGCTTCCTACAATGTTACGCACCATGTGATGCACAAAGGCATTAGCTTGAATATCTACAATAATATACTGCCCTTTTCGCACCACATTTAAATGATGCACATTTCGCCAAGGGGTATTTGATTGACATTGTGCCGCGCGGAAAGAGGAAAAATCATTTTCACCCAATAAGAACTGCCCCGCTTGGTGCATTTTCTTTTCGTCCAAATCTAAATGGCAATGGGTAATCCCTTCCGGCAAAATGGCTGAACGTAATTTATTACAATACAAAATATAACGATAACGACGCGCGGTTGCTGAAAAACGAGCATGAAATTCATCATCCACCACTTTTGCCCAACTCACGGAAATATCATCAGGCAAATTCGCATTGGTCCCAAATGCCCAAGCTTTTTCAGGCCGAACAGCTGTGGTTTCAAAATGCACCACTTGTCCTGTGCCATGCACACCTGAGTCTGTTCTGCCCGCACAAAACACTTCAATTTTTTCATTTGCCACAAAAGATAACGCTTTTTCTAATTCTTCTTGTAC